>ENA-UOOK01002998-UOOK01002998.1-fermentation-metagenome-genome-assembly--contig:-NODE-2998-length-19841-cov-60.304609_pt1 | contig 19841 bp, 10 predicted proteins | sample MGYA00245777_ERZ724023 | MGnify/ENA primary metagenome ERZ724023 (study PRJEB28704, sample SAMN03018312) | fermentation metagenome | biome: anthropogenic terrestrial biome; feature: soil...
TTTGAACCCGGGACCTTCGGATTAGAAGTCCGACGCCCTATCCAACTAGGCTACGAGCCCTCATTAACAAGATGTATTAACATCTGTTTTTTATACTATATATATGTATCTATTAAATTAATTCTAAAAAAAAAATTGCAGAAAAATAAATTTTATTGACTAATCAATAGATTAATCAATAATATAAATATTAAATTTAACCTTCTCCTATAACATTACCATTACCATCAATGATAATACAATCTACAGTATTTCCATCTTTATCATGTACATAACAGTACCAATCATTATCTTTCCATACTGCAGCAGAAACAGAACATCCTTCTTCTTCTACATGTTCATTAGCTATTTCTATTGCTTTAGTAGAATTTATATGGCTTGTAGTACCTGATCCAGAATCTGATCCAGAACCTGAACCTGAACCTGAACTTCCACTTCCGGAATTAGTTCCTGATCCGGAGTTTCCATTAGTGGAAGTACTATGTCCACCATTGCTTGATCCACTAGAACTTCCTCCGTTGCTAGATCCACTAGAACTTGTTCCTGAGCTTCCACCATTGGAACCAGATCCAGAATTTGCAACATTAGAACCAGAATTGGAACTAGGTTGGCCATTTGAAGAACTACCAGCACTATTTGAATCAGTAGCTTGGGTGGTATTGTTTCCTAATCCATTACCTGCACTGGCAAGGGAATCTGCTGAAGGTGTAAATCCTGCAAGATCTGAAAATGCATTATCAGGGTTTGTTAATCCGTATGCTGTAACTCCTGCAGCAATACATAAGACAACAATTACGGATATAATTATATTTGCATGATCCATTCGATTCACCTCGGTTTACTATTATAAATAACTTAATCTTTTTAGATTTAAGACTTTTTTTAATTAATAAAATTTTTTTTAAAAAATGTAACCTTTAAAAGAATTTTTTAAAGGATTTTTTATTACATTAAATTTAAAAAATGATAAAATTTAGTGGCTAAAAATTTTATTAATATATTATTATAAGTATCTTTACTATTATAAAGATGTTGGTTAATTAAATAAATATATAACAATTGAATATTATTAATTTTTTAATTTTTATTACTTAGTTTTTTATTTTTCATTTCAAACATTAATTATATGAATTCTATTCCAATAAACAAAAGATCAAATTTATTAAAAATTTTTTTTAAAAATTATTAACCTTTAATTTTAGTTTTAATTTATAAATTTCTAATATTTTTCTTATTAATTTTATTCTAAGTTTCTTATAATTGGAATTTAATCAAATAATTTTGATTATCATATATAAACCTTTCTTTTTAGTTCAAAGCATAAGTTTATTAATACTATTTATTTTAAAATAATAATTGTTAGTTTCTAAAATTTTTTAAAAAATAAGAGGTGACACATTTGAGCGAAAAAATAGTTATATCTCCTACATCACGTCAGGAAGGACATGCCGAACTTGTCATGGAAGTCGATGATGAAGGGATAGTTACCAAAGGTAGATACTTAAGTATCACTCCTGTTAGAGGCTTAGAAAAGATGGTTGCTGGAAAACCACCAGAATCTGCGATAGTATTATGTCAAAGAATCTGTGGTGTTTGTCCAATTCCTCATACTCTAGCTTCAGCAGAAGCAATGGATGATTCATTAGATATACAAATTCCAAAGGCTGCAGCACAATTAAGAGAATTAACAATTTCTTCTTCTAATATAAACAGTCATGCAATACACCATTTCTTAGTTGCACCGGATATAGTTCCTGAAAATCTTTTTAAAGATGCAGTAAATTCTGTAGGTACAATCCGTAAAAATGTACAATATGTAGTAGATATGGTAGCTGGTGAAGGAATTCACCCTTCCGATGTAAGAGTCGGTGGTATGGCAAGAAATATTACAGAATTAGCACGTAAAAAATTATATGCTAGATTAAAAGCATTAGTCCCTGTTGTGGATGATCATGTTGATTTAATCGTAGGATTAGTTGAAGATGCTGATTTCCCAGAAGGTTTAGGTGCAATTGACCAACCTATATTTGCAAGTAGTAATGGTTACGGAGACAGAGACTTCTTTGATCTTGAAAGATACAGAGAACTTACTCCAGAAGCATGGTATGATGACCCTGAATTAGGTAAAAAAGCATGTACATCCGTACCTTTATACGATGGTGTAAATGTAGAAACAGGTCCAAGAGCAAGAGCTGCTAAATTTGGCGGATATACCGGTAAAGGTGTCAAAGCTCAACATATAACCAGAGCTTACGAAATGAAAAACTATTTATCTAAAGCACTTAATCTTTTAGATGAATTAGATACTTCTGCAAACACCATGGCTGATTTTGACCCTAGAGGAACAGGAAAACTAGGTGTAGGTGTAATTGAAGCACCTAGAGGTACTGATATCCATATGGGTGTAGTTAAAGATGGCAGAATCCAATATTATAATGCTTTAGTTCCAACAACTTGGAATATTCCAACAATGGGGCCAGCAACTGAAGGATTCCACTATCAATACGGAGCTCATGTTATTAGAGCATACGATCCTTGTTTATCATGTGCTACCCACGTAATGGTAGTTGATGATGAAGATAAGAGCGTTATCAAAAATGACATGGTGAAAATTTAAACAACTAATTGAGGGAAATTATGCCTTATGAAGCAGAAAATCTGGTAGTTGGTTGCGGAAACGTATTATTTAAAGATGATGGTTTCGGACCTTATGTTATAAAAGCCTTAGAAGAACGTTTTAAGGATAAAGATATGCCAGAAGAAACTATGTTTATTGATGCTGGAACTAGTGCAACACATTATATATTTTCATTACCTGATGAAAGATGGAAGAAAATTATAGTAATTGATGTTGTAGAGTTTGGGGCTGAACCAGGAACACTTAAATATTTTAGTCCTTTTGATATGCCTAAAGGAAAATATGAAAGTGCTCACAGTTGGCCAGTAGAAGAACCCCTTCAAGACTTAGCCGAAAAAATGGATGTTATAATTGTGGGCTGTCAACCAGGTGAAATTACTGCACCTGATGTTGTGATGGGCTTATCTGACCCTGTTGAAAAGGCTATTCCTGAAGCAGTTGAGATGATTTTAAAGAAATTATAAGAGGTATGAGGGTTTAGCAATGTCTTTTATAGAAAGAATTAAAAGGTTTTTAGGCATTGGCTCTAAACCGGATGAATCTAAAGATGAAGAAGCTAAAAAAGAAGCTATTAAAGAAGAATCTAAAGAAGAAGCTAAAAAAGAAGCTGTAGTAACAGCTAAAAAAGAGGCTATAAAATCTGAGGAAGCTTCTAATAAAGCTAAATCATCTGAGCCAAAGAAAGAGAAATCTTCAAAACAGGAGGATGGAAAAGTGGCTGATAAACCAAAAATAGGATATATTCACTTAAGTGGGTGTACTGGAGATGGAATGTCATTAACTGAAAATTATGATATTCTTGCAGACTTACTCACTGACATGGTGGACATCGTTTACGGACAAACTTTAGTTGATGTATGGGATATGCCAGAAATGGATTTAGCATTAGTTGAAGGTTCAGTCTGTTTACAAGATGAACACAGTTTAAAAGAAATTAAAGAAATAAGAGAAAAAGCAAACTTAGTATGTGCTTTTGGATCTTGTGCATTAACCGGATGTTTCACACGATACTCTCGTGGTGGACAACAAGGTAATCCAAAACATGAATCATTTGTACCAGTTGGAGATGTAGTAAAAGTAGATGTTGCATTACCAGGATGTCCTGCATCACCAGAAATTATAGCTAAAACTGTAGTAGCTTTAATTAATGGAGATATGGATTATTTACAACCTATGTTAGACATGGCAGCATGTAACCTTGCATGTGGTTGTGATTTACAAACTAATGTTGTAAATAAAGCTTTATGTACTGGTTGTGGAACTTGTGTAATGGCTTGTCCTACAAGAGCTCTCACAATGGTTGAAGGAAGACCAGCTCATGATAAAGATAGATGTGTAAAATGTGGTTCATGTTATACACACTGTCCAAGATCTTGGTTCCCTGAAGAGCAAATTAAAAAGGATTTAGGACTATAGGAGGATTTAAATATGGTATTAGGTACTTACAAAGATATAGTCACTGCTAGAGCTACAGATAAACAAATCCAAAATGTCTCACAAGATGGTGGAATAGTTACAGCATTATTTACCTATGCATTAAATGAAGGTATTATTGAAGGTGCAGTTGTTGCAGGTAATACAGATACTCCATGGCAACCTGAACCAACAATAGCTATGAGTGCAGATGAAATTATTGCTGCTGCTGGAACTAAATACACATTTTCTCCAAATAATGCTGTTTTAAAAGAAGCAGTAAGACAATGTGGTATTGAAAAATTAGGAACAGTTGCTACACCATGTGAAATAATGGGTCTTAGAAAAATGCAATCTTACCCATTTTCCACAAGATTCTTAGCAGATAAAATTAAACTTTTAATAGGTATTTTCTGTATGGAAAACTTTTCCTATGCATCTCTTCAAACTTTCGTTGAATCCAAATTAAATGGATCCATGGAATTAACAGATAAGATGGATATTGGTAAAGGTAAACTATGGATTGAAGATCCAAAAGGTAATACTGGATTAAAATTAAAAGAAACACACGGATATGAACAAGCTGGATGTAACATCTGTAAAGATTATGTTGCAGAATTAGCTGATGTATCTACTGGTTCTGTAGGATCTCCTGATGGATGGTCTACAGTATTAACTAGAACTGATGCAGGTAAAACTATATTTGATGCTGCTGTCGAAGCTGGAGTTATTGAAACTAAAGCTGTTGATGAAGGTAAATTTGGTAAACAAATGCTTGAAAAATTAGCAGGTCAAAAGAAAGATAAAGCTGCAAAAGAATCAAAAAGTAGAATGGAATTAGGATTACCTGTACCTTGGTAATTTGACTTCTTAAAGGTAATTCATTTTTAATTAAATGAATTTACCTATTTTATTTTTTTTATACTTATTTTAAAATCTTTTTTTATAATTTATATTTTTAGAAAATTTTAATATTCCTAATTTTTAGTTTCATAAAAAAATTATTGTAATCATAATTTTTTGGTGATAAAAAATTTGGTGGATATTTTTATAAAAATTAAAAATAGTAATTATTATTTAATTATCATTTTTTTTATAATGTAGTTACTTTACAACCATCTGGTTCTACTATAACAGTATGTTCTTTTTGAGAAACCCATGCACCTGATCTTTCTTTAAGTGCAGCATAAGGATAGATAGACATTGTTTGTGATAATTTTCTAAGTGATGCATGTGCTCTGTTTGGATTAAATTTTTCTGTTATCCATCTACCTGAAAATGGTAAGTCATGGTAATTATTTTCTATATAATCTATTACTTTTTGATCGTGTTTTATTCTATAAGGTTTATTTTTTAGGAATGAATAGATATAAGAATTTGGAGTATCATTTACTAAACCAATTCCATCTGTAGCAAAAGGTTCTATTGCGATAGCTTGTCCTTCTTTTAATTTGGTTGTGTCGTGGTTATTTATATTTGGTATTGATAATCCTGCATGTAAATTCCATTTTTCTAAGCTATGTCCAGTTAAATTACTTACAGGGTTTAATTTATATTCATGTATTGCATCTTCAATAGCTTGACCTATTTTACCTATTTCCACTCCTTCTCTAACTGTACTTATTGCTGCTTCTAATCCTGCGGCTGATGCTTCGATTATGTTTTGATTTTTATTTAATGTTTCTTCGTCAAATAAATCTTCTAAATTATCCCCAGGAACCATTATTGTTACAGCAGAATCTGCTACATATCCATTTATTTCGGTACCCATATCTAATTTAACTAAGTCTCCTGTAACCATTTTGTTTGTATCATTTATTGGGGATGTGTAATGTGCGGTGATTTCATTTATTGATACATTACATGGGAATGATATTCCTGCACCTGCTTTTAATGTTTCATTTTCTACATAGCTTACTAAGTCTAATATAGGTAAATCATTTTTAATGAGTTTTACAGCATTGTTTCTTATTTTTGATAATATTTTTCCTGCTTTTTCGTAGGATTCTATTTCATCAGATTCCATTTTTTCTCCTTCATATTTTTTATTAATTTTTTTTTATTAGTATATCTACTTTTTTTGGTTTTACCTTTTTCAAAATTTTTATATACTATTTATTTTATATTTATAATTAGTATTTATTAATTAATAATTATTTTACTTAATTAATAATTTGGAGGAAAAAATTTTATGATGGCTTCAAATTTTGCAATTCCTAATCAACTATTTATTTTGATTTTAGCGGTTATTTTAGTAATTGTTATTGTGTTAGTTGTTGTTCAGTGGAGAAAAGTTGCTGAATCTAAAAATACAATTAATTTAATGGAAAAAGAGATTGAACTTAAAAAAATTGCTATGGTTGAAAAAGATTTGGAAAACAAACGATTAATGGAAAATCCTGTTCAGTTACCTAAAGATCAACAAGAACATCTTACTCAAATAAGAACTTCTACTGATGATGTTCGAGGTAATGTTGGTTATTTACATAGTGAAATCAATGAAAGATTAGCTAGATTAGAGGCTCAAACTGAGCAAAAGAAATTAGAAGGAATGCTTAAAGATATAGAACAAAAAGAAAAGAAGCTTTATAAAAAGTAAAACTTTATTAGGAGAGTATGTGAATGGATATTGTGGAAATTGTAGCTATTATTATTCTTATTCTTGCTATTGTAATTTTGCTTTATTATATTATTAGTGCTAAATCTAATGTTTTAGATAAAGTTAAGGATTATGTTCCTGCTTCTATGGATACTGGTGAACCTGAAACTATGCCTTCAGGTGCTTATGGAAATGAAGAGGATAAGGTTTCTATGGGAGATAAGATTAAATATACTTTTAAAGATGTTCCTAGTTCTTTAAATAATTCTACTGATCTTTTTTCTAAAAAGTTAGATTCTTTTTTAGATGAAAAAAGTGAGGAGTTAATTGAAGATTGGTCTTTAGTTACTAAAGATGATTTAAGTGATCTTGAAGAAAGATGCGATACTGCATGTGAAAGTATTGATGATTTAGAAAAAAGATTCAATGATTATCAAACCAACACTGATGATAATATTGCTGATTTAGATACTAGATTAAAGGCTTTAGAAGATTTAGATAAAGAATAATTTTTTTTATCTTTTTTTTTTAATTTATTATGCAAAACCTTTATATAGTATGTTAACATAATTATATATATCCAATTCTTATGGATTATAATATTTTTTTATAAGAATTTTTAATTTGTATAGCAGGGTGGGGTAGTCTGGTGATCCCGCGGGGCTCATAACCCCGAGAGCCCTAGTTCAAATCTAGGCCCTGCTACTTTTTTTATAAACAATTTTTTTTATACAATACTATTTTTTAATTAGATTATTTTTCGAAAAGTTTTTTATATTAAAATCTGTTTATATTATAATATATGGTGCAAGCTGAAGACAGCTGCTGGTTTATATTTTTTTATAAACTAAGGAAACTCCGCCCATCATTACAGAACTACAATGTTGAAAAACATATGCTGAGAAGTATGACTCTGGAGCAGAAACGAAACGTCTTTTAATGAATGACTATGATGTTTAACTGATTGACATTAAAAGGAACGGTGAAACGGCCAATCTGTAGGATGCAAGGGCAAAAAATGCTGATGACAACTGTATGAGGCAAGGTAGTCCGCTAAGATGAATGCTGATAAAACAGAAGGTGGGTTATTCTCGGCAGGCACCATATTATTTTTTTCATTTATTATTTTTTTCTTTTTTTTACTTAATTTATAAACTTCATTTGATATTTTTAAAGTATAATAGAAAATTATTTATTCTAGTTTAAATTAATTACATATCAATTCATTTAAATGGAGGTGAAAAAAGTTGAAAAAAATTAATAGATTAACACTGATATTTCTAATAATCTTTATTGTAATGGTTAGTATTGCCTCAGTAACTGCTGAAAACAATTTTAATGACAATTCTTTATCTTCTTCATCATTATTAAGTAATGAAAATATAAGTCAAATGTCATCAAGTAATATTACTCTATTAAATTCAAATGATACAAATACAGTTAATAGTGTATTATCAACAAATCAAAATTCATCAGAAACTATCAATAATCTAGCTGCTACAAATTCATTAGGTGTAAATAAACCTACAACCACAATAAAAGTCTTAGATGCTAAAAATAGTAGTTCAGGAAATTATAGTGAAGAAGGATTTTTAATTTCTAATGCTACTGTTAAAATCTATGATTCTAACAATCAACTTGTTTATTCTGGTATAACTAATAATGAAGGTACAATTACAACTAACTTATTGGATTATGGAAAGTACACTCTCAATGTGGAATATTCTACATATAATCCTATTATGAAAAATTTCACAGTTGATTCATTTAATACAGTAACTGATGTTCGTTTTATTCCAGATATCTGTTTATTAGTTTATTATGGTGCACATTCAGAAAAAGTAGATTATTTAATGAATCTTTCTAAAAGAGTTTATTATATTAATACATATCCTGATTTTGAATCTAATAAAATTTGGTTGTTAGATTATGCAAATTATATACAATTAGATATGTATGCAGCTGATACATATCAATTTGATACAAGTATACTTGTTAATTCTCCAGCAAATAAAAATTATATGGTCTCATATACATTTGGAGTTTATAATTCTACACTTCTTAATAAAATAGGAATCAATTTTGTTGGAGCTAATTCAAGTAATAATACTCCTAATACATTAGCAAATACATACATAGGATCTTATTTCCAATCAAATGATATAACTGATATGGATGTTTTAGAAAAAAATATGGAAAACTATTATGCATATATATTATATCTATTAGGGAATAGTAATGTAAACCCTACTTTAAATTCCAGTAGAACCCCATTATTATCATCTAGTTTTGGAATATACCATCCAAGTCTTGGAAAATTATGTTCCACTCCTAATCAAACTTTAATTAATCAATGGATTTTAAAAGATTCTGGATATAATAGTGATGGTCAAGGAAGTCTTAACTGGATGACTAATGAATATGTAAAATGGCAAGATGTAAATTCTAATGTTCAAACATTATTTAATCAATTTGAATCTTGGTATAAAAATTATAATCCTAATTTAAATTCTTCTTATGTGATTATTGCAAGTTATTATCCTGGAGGAAATTTAGTTGATTCAATGATAAAAAAATATGAAGCTCAAAATCGTAGCGTATTTAATCTTTATCAAAGTTCAACAAGTCCATCTATTGCTTCTTTACTAACAAATATTTATAATATTTCTACTAGAGGTGTTAGCTTAGTTAATTCATTATATTCATGGTCAATGGATTATGAAAATATAGGAAATGGTGGTGCAATTAGTGCATATACTCAAATGAATATCAATATCATAAGAGCTTTAAATGAAGTAAGTGAAACTAGTTATTTAAGTACTTATGGTCCACAAACAGAATGGACTTATGCGGTAACTATACCTAGTTTTGAAGGTGTTTATGGAGCTATACTTTGTAGTTATCTTGATGAAAATGGAACAGAAGTAGTTATTGATAGTGGTGTAAGTAAATTAGTTGAAACTTCACTTGGTTGGGTTAATCTTAAAGAAAAAAATAATACAAATAAAAAAATAGCTGTAGTATTATATGATTATCCACCAGGTAAAGGCGAAATTGGAGCATCATATTTAGATGTTTTCACTAGTGTACACGATTTATTAATACAATTATGTGATGCAGGTTATGATATTGGAATGAGTAAAGATCAAATTCCAAATGTAACAACATTATATACAATTATCTCAGAAATTGGAAATAAAGGTGTATGGGCTCAAGGTTTATTAAATCAATATGTGGAAAAATATTATAATAATTTAACAGAAAATGGACAATTAATTGATTTTAATAAATATTTAACTTACTTCAATTCTTTAAATAAAACTCTACAAAATAAATTAGTTGAATATTGGGGATCTAGTATAGGAAATGTAATGGTTTATAATAATACTTATATTGTAATTCCTGGAATGTCTTTTGGTAATATATTCATAACATTTCAACCAAGTAGAGGATGGGAAAATGTAGAAGATTATCATAGTTCTTATCTTCCACCTTCACAACAATATGTTTCATTTTATAAATGGTTACAAAATGATTATAAGGCAGATGCTATAATCAATATGGGAACTCATGGAACTATAGAGTTTTTACCTGGACGATCTATAGGTCTTCAAGCTGATGATTGGACATTTGAATTGATGAGTATTCCAACTATTTATCCATATATAGTATCTAATCCTGGTGAAGCAATGGTTGCGAAAGATAGATTAGGTGCATTAATTATTAGTCATATGACTCCTGCAACTGTTATATCTGAATTATATGGTAATTTAACTACATTAAATACTTATATTACAAATTATGAAACTGCAATTAAGAATAATGCTTCAGATTTAGCTTCTCAATATGAAAAATTAATACTTAATATGTCAAGCAGTCTTGGTTATACTCAACCTAGTAAAAATCAAAGTTTTATTACTTGGGTTGATGATTTACATGAACAACTTGAAGATTTATCTAATGATGTAGTAACATTAGGATTACATACTTTAGGTGTAGGTTTAACTGGTGATGAATTAATTCAAGAGGTAATAACTATTGTTGCTTCAAGAACTTCTATCTATGATAATATTTTGAGCATGCTTTATCCTAATCTTTCTAAATTAGGTTATTACTCTGTATTACATAACACTAATTATACTAAAGAAGTGGATGTTATTCAAGGATGGCTTACTGAAGTAGTTACATATTTAGTTCCTGGTCAAGAAAATTTAAGCGATATTGCTACATTATGGAATATTTCTAAAGATTCAGATTTTTATAGTTCTTTAGTTTTTGCTAATTCTACAATTACCAATTTAGTGAATAATTATGAATGGAAATCAATTATAAATGCTTTATCTGGAGGATATGTTCAACCAGGTTTAATGGCAGATCCTTCTTATTCAGATAGTTTACCTACTGGTACAAATGCTTATACTGTAGATACTACTAAAATGCCTTCTAAAGCTGCTTGGGAAACATCTAAAAATATAGCTAACAAATTATTAGTTGATTATTATGAAGCTCATGGTAAATTCCCTGAATTAGTTGGTTTAATTATGTGGGGTACCGAATTACTACGTACTGAAGGTATTGGTATAGGTGAATTCTTATATTTACTAGGAGTTACTCCAACATGGTCTACAACAGGTACAGTTACTGGAATTGAACTTATTCCTTTAGATAAGTTAACTGTAACACTATCTAATGGTTCTGTATTAAATAGACCTCGTGTTGATGTTTATGCAAGTATTGTTACTAGTAATGTAAATTGGATAAGTCTTTTAGTAGGTGCTGTTGATTTAGTTTATAATAATACACCTAATGAAGATGCTACTGTTAATATGGTTAAAAAGCATTATGCTGAAAATCCAACTTTAGATAGGTTATTTGGTTTACCTGGTGCAGTTCTTGAAGGAACTGGAATGAGTGATTTTATACCTAATACAAATAAATGGCAAAATGATACTAACATCAAATCCACTTTAGCAGATATTTATCTTTCAAGAGTATCTTATTCTTGGAATATTAAAAATGGTAAATTAGTTGTTACTCAAAAAAGAGCGGATTATGAATATTTACTTAAAAATGTTGATATAATTACTCAAAATATAGATAGTACTTGGAGGTTCCTTGATTCTGATGATTATTATGATTGGTTTGGAGGAATGGTTGGAGCATCCAAGTATTTAGGTGGAAAAGCTGATACTTCTGTAGTTGATATTAGAAATAAAAATGATATTATTACTCGTACACTTTCTGAAGAGTTAGAGTTTGAGGTTCGTTCAGTTATATTAAATCCAAAAGTACAAGCCTCTTTACTTGGAGATAATCCTTCAGGTTGGCAAGCTTATGCTAAAAGATATGAATATATTTTTGGTTTTGAAACTGTAGCTGGAGGAAATTCAAATATTAATTCTGGTGGAGGTTCTTCTAGTGGTTCTAGTGGAACTGGTTCTAGTTTATTCTCTAATGGAGTTTATGATGCTTTAGCTCAGAATATTATTGGTATTAGTTCATCAGCTAATGCGGATTATAAAGCTGTTTCATTCCAAACTTCTGCTGCTTGGATGGTTTATTCTTATCAGAAAGGTTATTGGAAAGCGGATAAAACTACTTTAACTAAATTAGTTGATACTTATGTTCAATCTGTTGTTCAATATGGATTTGCTTGTTGTCACCATACTTGTGCTAATTTAGAATTTAATAAAATGGTGATGCAGATGTCTTCTCTTTCACCAGAGACTAAACAGCAGTATTCTGATATGTATGAAGCTATGACAGGTAGTAATCAAGCTTGTTATTCTGCTAATGGAGGTAATGCTAATCCTTCTGGTGGTGGAACTTCTAGCTCTGGCAGTCAAGGTGAGTCTGGTAGTTCTAGTTCAGGTTCTTCTGGTAGTTCTAGTGCTGGTAGTGCTGGTTCTTCTTCAAGTGTTGGTACTTATGATCAGTCAAGTAGTTCGGATATTAGTTCTAGTGATAGTTCAGGTTCTAATAGTAATAGTAACTCTCAACAAGATTCTAGTAAAGGCCAATCTTCTGATTCTGGATCTTCTAGTAAAGGTGATGCGTATGAAATGTCTACATCTTCATCTTCTTCTAATCAATCTAAAGGGTCTATGCCAGTGGCAGTTATTGCTTGTATTCTTGTTTTATTAGCTATCTTTGGATTTGGATATATTAGGGCTAAGAAAAATAATGATGATGATGATTATTAATCATTATTATTTTTTATTTTATTTTTTTCAATCTTATTTTATTTTTTTAAGGTAAACTTTATTACTTACTTTTTATTATACTTAATATTATACTCAATTTAGATTTAATTTAATAAATTTCATTTTATTAATTAATTATCATTGATGTATTAAGAAATTTGGGGCCTTTCTTTAAAAATTTGGAATATAAGTAATATTTTGGCTTCTTTTTTCATAGAAAAAAAATAAATGGTGAAAAATAATGAAAGTAACAAAAGTTACATTAATTTTGGGAATATTAATAATATTTCTAACTATAGGTGTTGCTAGTGCTACTGATATAAATTATAGTTCTAATAATATTGGAGATTCTAACAGTTCTGATATAAATCTAGGAACTTCTGATATATCAACCAATACGATGGTTAGTACATCAAATAATATCAATACACTTTCAGCATCTAATAGTTACAATATAACTGATGACTCATATTCAAATTATTTTAATGAGTCTGGAAATATAAAGTCATCTTCTGGAATAAGTTCTGGAGATACTATTAATATAGGAAATGTAAATGGGAAAAATTTTATTATAAATACTCCTTTAACTATAACAAACTTAAATTCAACAAGTGTTTTAGCTAATGGTTCTATTACTCTTTTATCTGGTAGTGATGGATCTACTATTTCAGGTTTAACATTAATTTCAAATACTACTAATGGTATTAATGTTTATTCTTCTAACAATACCATAACAAATAACAATATTAAGATAACAGGAAATAATAGTTATGGTATTTATGCTGAAGATGGAAATAATAATATAATTTCAAATAATATAATTTCAATGAATGGTATCAATTCATATACTTTTGCTATTGATATTCAAGCTGCTTCTTATTTTAATGATCCAACAGGAACTGCAACTATAACAGGTTATAAAATTACTAATAATACAATTAATGGAATTGTAGATAGTAAATATTATGCAGGACTTTATGCTTCAGGTTTAATTAACAGTATAATTTCTAATAATAATATTAATATTTCTTCTAATAGTTTTGTTTATGGTATTGCTATATCTAATAATTGGGGATTAACAAATTCAACTGGTAACATCACTATAAGTAAAAATCAAATTTCAGCTAAAGGACAAATGGTTTATTTAATTGAAACCTTTAAAAATACTGAAATGAATATTATCGGTAAGGAATTATCTGCAATTGGTAACGGTGTTTATGCTATAGCTGCATACTCAATTACAAATAGTAATATTAATAATAATCTAATCAACATTATTGGTGGAAACATTTCATTATTAAATATTACTAATAATGATGTTATAAAAAGTGGTAATTCTGCAATTACATTAGTTGGAGATTCTACTGGAAACAATATTAATACTAATACTATTAAAGCAGTTGATACTTTTGCAATAAACCTTGAAAGTTCATCTAATAAAATAGATAATAATAATATTGTTTTAAATACAACTAAAAATTATACAAACTACATGTTAGCAGCTATTAATATAGTTTCTAATAATCCTATTAAAAATGTAACACTCACTAATAATAATATAAATTATGATAGTGCAGTAAAATATGTTTATGGAGTATATTTATCTGTTAATTATCCTTATACTGGGGAATTCACTTCATTTACAATAAACAATAATAATATCACTGGTAAAGGTTATGAAAATATGATCTATGGTGTTTATGCTGTAGGTTTAGATAATTCTAATATCTTAAACAATAATTTTAAGCTTGAAAATAATGGAATAACCTATGGAATTTCTGGAAATAATGTATATAGCTCAACTGTAATTCCAAGTAATGTTACAATTAGTAAAAATACAATTAATTCAAAAGGAATCATGAATTATTTAATTGGTTCTTTATTCATGATTAATAATTATACTATATCTGATAATGTTTTAATTGGTGAAGGTAAAGGTGTTTATGCAATTTCTGGATATTCCCTTACAAATAGTACAATTAACAATAATAATATAACTATTATTGGTGGAAATATTAGTAAAATAGCTTTAAATAATTCTGATGCTATAAAAAGTGGAAATGCAGCTATTAAATTAATTTCTGGTTCTACTGGAAACTCTATTTCTGATAATTTAATTAATTCCACAAATGCAAATGGTATGGATATTGAAAGTTCATCTAATTCTATAAATGATAATGTTATTTTTATAAATAGTGATGATGGTATTGATGTAGGTAGTTATGGATCATCTAGTATAGCTGGTATTTATGCTTCTGAAGATGGATTAACTGATTTAAATATTAATAATAATGATATTTTATTAACAGGTAATGCTGATTATAACTATGGTATGAATATAATAGCACCTTATCCTGCAACAAAAAATATAACATCTATTAAAATCACAAACAATTCAATTTTAGCTAATGTAAATAGTAATTATATGGCTGGTATTTATACTAATGCAGTTAATAGTGAAATATCTAATAATTTCATTGATATTAATTCTAATAATTTTGTTTATGGTATAGCTACAGATCCATTTTATCCAAGTACTGGTGGTAACAATATTATAACCTATAATAATGTCACAGGAGAAGGTGTCGATGTACGTTTAATCGAAGTTACTTCTTCATCTAATGATACTATAAATTATAATAATCTTAAAGCTAAAGGAAATGCTGTATATGGTGTAGCAGGCTACGCTTTAGATAACAGTGTAATTAATCATAATAATATGACTTTCATTGGTGGAAATGGAAGCTCAACTCAAAGTGGTGGAGATATGATTCCATCAGGTAATGCAGCAGTAATATTAATAGGTAACTCTAAAAATTCATACATTACTAATAATACATTTAACACCAATCAAAAAATTTATATCAATCAAACTGGTGCAACAAACTTAACCGTATATAATAATACAAATAAATCAGCAAGTCTAAAAACATTTTTAATTTGTAATAATATGGTTGAAGTTTATGGTGCTGGTCAAAATTTCACTGGTAAGTTACTTGATGAATTTGGTGACCCTATTGTTGGTCAACACATTGCTTTAAATTTAACTCGTTTAAATGATGGTGCTAGTAAGATTTATGGTGTTACTACAGATCTCACTGGTGAGTTCCAATTAGAAATTAATCTATTTGTAGGTAATTATACTGCTAGTGCTAGTTATAATGGATTTAGTAAAGATAATCTCACATATTTACCTTCCACTTCTAGTGTTGCTAGTATTCAAGTTGTTACTAAAATTGATAATCGTACTAGTACTATTTTAAGCAATAAAAATTTCACTGAAGTTTATGGTGCTGGTCAAAATTTCACTGGTACTTTAAGTGATATTAATGGTAGTCCTATTGTTGGTCAGCATGTTGCTTTGAATTTAACTCGTTTGAGTGATGGTGCTAGTAAAATTTATTGGGTTACTACTGATAATGCTGGTGAATATCAATTAGAAATTAATCTATTTGCAGGTAAATATACTTGTTTATCCAGTTATGATGGTAACGGTCTTTATCAACCTTCAACTAGTAGTCTAACTTCTATAACCGTAACTAAAGCATAAGAATATAAACTTTAGAAAAATTGAATAAAAAGAGAAAAATTTATTTTTTTCTTTATCCTTTTTCTAAACTTTTTTTAAATTTTTTTTTAAGGTGAATTAAAAATGAAAAAATTAAAAATCATAACATTTTTATTAATTTTTATAATATTATCAATTAGTACAGTAAGTGCTACAGATTTAAATGATAATGTTTCTTCAATTTCACAAAATTATAATAATACAAATAGTTTAACAGATTCAATTTCATCAAAATCCCCTAATTTAGAAAATTCTAATGATATGAATACAAATATTTCAATGTTTAACACTGTTTCTTCATCATCAAAAACAGTACAAGTGACTGAAAATTCTTACTCTAATTATTTTGATGAAAACGGTAACTTATTAAGTTCTAGTGGGATAAATAATGGAGATACAATAGATTTATCTGGAACTTTTATTAATAAAAATTTCATAGTTAAAAATCCTTTAACAATTACCAGTACATCAAATAATGCAATTTTATATAACGGAACTATAACTATTTATAATTCTGGTTCTGGTTCTTCTATATCTAATTTAAAAATTATTAATAGTAACTCTGACGGTTTTGGAATAATTCTTTATAATGCAGAAAATAACACTATATTCAACAATAATATCTCTGTAAATGGTGTTGGAGCAATGGCCATTGCATTAAATACTGGTTCAAATTACAATAACATATCAAATAATTATTTAGAAACTAAAAAAACTTCAGAAGGCAAAACTCACTCAACATTAGTATTAGGTGGTGCAAATTATAACACTATTAAAAATAATTATGTAACTAATGATGGAGTAAATGCTATATACTTATCTTATTATGGTTCTGGAAAATTTAGTGGAGGATATTCTTATTATAATACTATAATAGGAAACACAGTTACTTGTCTTATAGATAATCCATCTTCATGGAATTATGCTATTCAAATGATGGGATATAATAATAAAGCAGAAAATAATAAGGTTATTGGTACATATCGAGGTATTTCATCTACTGGTAATAATAATTCTATTATAAATAACAATTTAACTAATATTATTGGCGATTATGCTATAAGTGGTTCAGATGATTCTTTAATTTCAGGAAATACAATTTCAAGTTCTACAGTTTCTGCTGGAATTTATGTTTTAAGTAATTCAAATGTAACAAACAATATTATTCATGTTAAAGGATCAACTATAGGAATTAGAAGTGCAGGCGATAATATAATCATATCTAATAATATTATAAATACAGTTTCTGGTAATGGTATATACACTATGGGTGATTTTTCAAACATTGTGATAACTTCCAATAATATTTCAAGCAATTCCGGAGTGGATATTTTAATTAAAAAACAATCAAGTACAAAATATCCTAAAAATTTAAGTATTACAAATAATACTGTTTTAACATCTGCAGAATATGCTATAGATGCTAGAGAATCTGATACTTCAACAATTATTAAAGATAATACAGTCATTGGGGAAGCTAAAATAGGATTACCTTCAGGAACAAATTCTTCAGGTAATCAAACAGATTTTAATGGAACAGTCTATAATATAAATAATGATAATTTTTCAAATTTCTTCGATAGTACAGGTCAAATCATAGTAGGTACCTTAAAAGACGGAGATACTATCATATTTAATGGAAAATTTACAAATAAAAATTTAACCTTAAACTCTAAATTAAAAATATTAGGTAATAATGCATTCTTCTATAACTCCACAGTTAAAGTAACTGCATCTGGATGTGATATTGAAGGATTAAACATTATAAATAATAATCCTAATGCAATAGATCAATGGGGTATATATGTAAATGGTGCATCTAATGTTAAAATTATAAATAATTATATTAATGTTACAGATAAAGATGCAGCTTATGCAATTTACATTTATGATTCATCTAACAATAATGTAAGTTATAATACATTAATATCTAATGGAAAATACTTAACATACACCATTTTAACTTATGCAGCAAGTAATAATTATATTGCTCATAATAATGTTTATACTAACGGAACAAGTGAAGTACATCTTTTTGAACCTGAAGCATGTATTGATGGGGTTCATAATATTCCAGAAATATACAGAACATATGGTATTTTAGCATTATACTCATCTAATAACAATATCACCCAAAACAATGTAAATGTAACATCTGGATTAACAAAAGAATATTCTCCATATAATGAATCTACAAACTCAATAGTTGGTATAGATATCTATTATGATAGTCATAACAATACTGTTGATTCTAATATAATAAGTTTAAGTTCATTTGATCCATTTATATATGGTACAGGAGTATTAGGAGCTCAAACAAATATTGGAAATACAAGTGCTGAAAATAATTGTTTTAAAAATAATAACATTAATATTAAAGGAAACTACTTTGTATCTGGTATTATCACTGGATATAACAGTATAAACACTAAAATATTTAATAACAAATTAACTTTAAATTCAAATGATTATGCATATGGTATTACATTAGAAATAAGTCAATACAACAAAATTAAAGAAAACATAGTTAATATAAACTCTAATACCATTTATACTATAGAAATTTTCCAATCAAATAATAATACTATAAGTTCTAATAAACTTTTAGGAAATGGTAGTTATGTATATGGAATTGCAGGGTATATGTCATCAGATAATTTAATTAATTCTAATAATATTCAATCTTTAGGAAATTCATTAAAAAATATTGGGTCTACATTACATTCTGATGCAATACCTCTAGGTAATAGTGGAATATTCCTTTACCAAAACTCCAATTCAAATAATATAACAAATAATACTATTAAAACAACTGCCGTTTATGCTGTAAACGCTACCACAAACACTAATTATGTGATAAATAACTCTCTAATCTCAGCTAATTATACTGGAAATAATGCAGTTAATCCAAAAACAAATTTAGTTCATGATAATTATGGAAGTAATGATAATATTTCTACTGTTTTAGTTTGTAATAATATGGTTGAAGTTTATGGTTCTAGTGAGAATTTTACTGGTAAATTACTTGATGAGTTTGGTGATCCTATTGTTGGTCAACATGTTGCTTTGAATTTAACCCGTTTAAGTGATGGTGCTAGTAAAATTTATTGGGTTACTACTGATGGTGCTGGTGAGTTCCAATTAGAAATTAATTTATTTATAGGTAATTATACTGCTCGTGCTAGTTTTGATGGTTTTAATCAATCTAATGTTACTTATTTACATTCCACTTCTAACGTTGTTAATATTCAAGTTGTTACTAAAATTGATAATCGTACTAGTACTGTTTTAACTAATAATAATTTTACTGAAGTTTATGGTGCTGGTCAGAATTTCACAGGTAAATTATGTGATATTAATGGTAATCCTATTGTTGGTCAGCATGTTGCTTTGAATTTAACTCGTTTGAGTGATGGTGCT
>ENA-UOOK01002999-UOOK01002999.1-fermentation-metagenome-genome-assembly--contig:-NODE-2999-length-19840-cov-6.983978_pt1 | contig 19840 bp, 12 predicted proteins | sample MGYA00245777_ERZ724023 | MGnify/ENA primary metagenome ERZ724023 (study PRJEB28704, sample SAMN03018312) | fermentation metagenome | biome: anthropogenic terrestrial biome; feature: soil; material...
TCCGGGTAAGCAAAAGATCCGCTATTTTTTCCGGCGTATCATAACTGGAAGGACGCACAAAGTCTACCATATGAAAATGATTCAACGGAACAATAATAAAATCAAACAGATCAAAGTGTTCGGGAGACAATCCCAGTTTTGTGCCGCCGAGGTATTCTGTCTCACACCCAAACAGGACCCGTGGGTTTTCGCCCTTCGGCAATGGCAGGGACTGCTGGATATGAGCTATATTCTGCGGCCTGTACCAGGCGGATGCACCGGGCACAGAGTCGTCCCACAGGTGATCTGTAATGCAGATGGTATGCATACCATTTTGCCGGGCAAATCTAGTTATGTTTTCCACTGTTTGCTCTGGATCGCCACTGCATGTGGACAGGTGGGTATGGATATGATAATCATGATCTATTGAAAACATGGCACTCTCCTCTGGATGTTTTTTAGCCGGGTCACTTTGTTGTTGTGACCCGATGACCTCTTCAGTATATCAACAAGCAGAATAATGTAAAGCGGAATAACTGCTTGAATATACGGAAAAAGTTCAGAGACAGCAGATTGCCGCGGCAGTACACGTGGATAGCGTATAAATAAAAGAATTTCTGTGCCATCACTGAGGAAGGTATATCATATAGAAAATAAAAGAATTGTACTATGATTTCTTGATAATAATTTCGAAAATTTTAATCATATCAAAAATAAATAGTTGATAATTTATTACAGTTATGATATGATTCTTTGTGTGGATCATGTGAGTATATAAACGCTGAGTGATCAAATTTGCGGGTCAAATTGCTTAAGGGGGTTCGGCGAATGTTCCTGCTGAAAAATGAATTTCTGGAAGCGAAGTTTAATCAAAAGGGTGCGCTCATCTATCTAAAGGACACCAAAAATAATACAGACAACGTAATCTCCTGCCCTGCGGAAAACAGTTTCAAACTTGTCTTTCAGAAAGGAGATAATTGGGAGAATACGGTATTAGCAGGAGAACAATCCTTTCAGACAAGGCAAAGTGGCAGCAGACTGGAGTTTTCTGCTGATCGGGTATCTGCCGGAGGCCATGTATTTGAAATCAGCATAAAACTGATTGTTACGCTCAGGGAAGAGGATCTGTTATTCGATGCGGAGATAATCAATTGCGAAGAAGCTCTTGTCACGGATTTTGAATATCCGAATATCGGTGCGATAAAGTCCTTGTCCGGCGGCCAACCGGATTTGTTATGGCCGAATCAAAGCGGAGAAAAATGTATCCGTATCGGTGAATATCTGTCAAATAAGAAAGACAGCAGGGAAGCACATGCAAACGTTCTGGCATTGAGATACCCGGGCGCCCGTTCCATGGCAGGCAGCATGCAGTGGATGGCTCTTGTGGAGAAGGATCAGACGTTATATTTTGCCGGGCATGACGCGGAGTTCTATACATCTGAGCTGCTTGTTCAGGGCAGCCGGAAAGACAGGGGAGCCGTCACCCTTACCATGGAAAAGATGCCATTCATAAAAAAAGGAGAGGTATGGGATGCTCCGCTTACCCTGATAAAGCTGTATACCGGATCCTGGCATCATGGTGCACAGGAATACCGGGCCTGGGCACAGACATGGCGTCCGACTCATGAGAAACCCCGTTGGGTCAAGGACATGATGGGATACTTTCTGGTGATCAACAAACAGCAATATGGCAGCGAAATGTGGCATTACAGGGAACTGCCGGAACTTTATGAGCTTGCCGTTGCCCATGGCTGTGACACTTTGGGGCTTTTTGGATGGTATGACAGCGGACATGACAATCAATATCCGGATCTTGAAGTGAGTGAGACTCTGGGCGGGGGAAAACGTCTGAAGGAAAACATCAAATCCGTTCAGAAAGCCGGCGGACATGTCACGCTTTATCAGCAGGGGCATCTGATGGATCCGACTGCGGACTACTATAAAAACGGCGGCTGGCAGTATGAATCCAGAAGCCGGTGGAATACGCCATATCTGGAGGAATACAGCAAGTCTCATGAAAGCTTTTTTCAGATGCATCATTCCAACAAAGTTTTTGCGATATCCTGTCCTTCCTGTCCGGAATGGCAGGAACTGATGGAGGAAAAAACAGAGTTTGCGGCGGGTTTTGGCCCGGATGGAGTGTTGTTTGACCAGATCGGAGGGATGTTCGCCTATCCCTGCTTCAATGAAAAGCACCCGCATGCCAAAGGGAAGCCTTCCCTTTCCATGTCCCAAGGAAGAATCGGGCTTCTGAAACGTATTCAGAAGCGTACGAAGGAACTCAACAAAGAGTTTGCTTTTTTTACCGAACACATCACAGATGTATATTCCGCATATGTTGATTGCCTTCACGGGATGAACCTTACTCCATCGGGGGAGGGGAGCCGAATGCATACAGAGAGCGATAAACCGGGCTTTATTAATTATCCTGAGCTTTTCCGCTACTGCTTCCCGGATGTGATCATGACCATACGCAATCCCAATCCTTTTATTCTTCCCCGTGCTGCAAATTTTGCCTTTACTTTTGGTCTTCGTTACGAAATGGAGCTGCGATTCTGGAAGGATAAGGATGATATTCTGGCAGATACCTACGCCGAGTATCGTGAGTACGCAGGAAAAGTTACCGATCTTCGCAAAAAATACTGGGATGTATTGGGATATGGTGAGTTTATGGATGAAACTCCGCTTGTCAATCCGAACCCTGCTGTTCTCGCAAAAGCATTTGTTTGCGGCGATAAACTTGCCCTGACCATGTGGAACGACAGTAACGGATGCGCGGACCTTAAAATTGAAGTGAAAGGATATCGGCTTATTGAGGTATCCACGATTGAGGATACATGGGAAAGTGTGCCTGCCAGCTTGTTGCCGCAGCAGATTGCAATAGCTCTTTATGAAAAAATGTGAGGAGATCGAATCGAAAGGAAGGGATCAGGATGAAACGGTTTCACAGTATCTTAACTGTTATCGTAATGGCATCCATGTTATTGGCATTGTTTCCTGCAGCTGCATTTGCGCAGGAGGAGATACTATCGGGAGTTACCGAAAATCCAAAAAATCATTATGTCTATGCAAACGGGAATCCGATTGTGATTAAAGAAACGGAAGAAACGATTGAAGGCAATGTTGTTCAGAATACCTATATTTATGATGTACATGGTGAGACAAAACTTTTTGATAAACCCCTTGAAGAAGTCCCGTATGTGTTTGGAGGTGCTCAAACTGCCACTGTGGCCAATACAAAAGTGGTAATGGAAAGCGGGAGAATCGGAACCCGCACCAGGACTGGAAAAGGATATTTGTATGGCGGTGGAGGAGGAGATGTGGAAGGGACCGCGGAGGTAATTGTCCGGGGAGGGTTTGTTGGATCCGTTTATGGCTGTGGAGCTGGTACGACGGGAAGGGTAAAGATAGAATACAACAATACTGTCTCCGATCTTCAGGCATTGGTGGTCGGCGGACAAGGGAAGATCAGAGGCAATGTTGACATTGTGCTGAACGATCCCAATCTGACCACCCTTTGCGGTGGTGGGAACGGTACATCAGATACTTATGTGGGCGGAAATGTGAATATCACAATCCGCGGAGGCAGTATCGACAATTTATACGGCGGCTGTGTCCACGGATATGTAAACGGGATGGCTCATATCACCATAGAAGGCAGCACGAAAGTCAACAAGGCGTTTCATCCAATGAGAAAGATTTACAATGATCTGGTATATGGAGGAGCTTATGTGTATGTGCCGGAAAATTTTGATACGGACCGGATCAAGACGGTTTATGAAGATGGGAAGCCAAACAATGAAATCCGTATTTTCAAAAATGGGACGCAGGTTTATGGGCCTTGCCCGGCTACAGTGGACAGCAACGGGAATGTCTATGCAAATGGCACTCCTGTGACAATCAAGACAGGAAAAGCGGACGGAAAAACCTATTTGTATGATCAAATGGGAGTCAACAAGCTTTTGGAGGATCCGATTGATCACGGTACCGTCTACGGCGGCAGTGTTGCGGATGATGTTGACCAGACCAGTATCGTCATGGAAAGCGGTGTGGTCTCCGCTGTCTACGGAGGTGGTTGGAATGGCAATGTGACCGGCAATTCTTCTATCGTTTTGAATGGCGGCGTGGCAGATCATGTTTTTGGAAGCAGTCGGAACGGAACGGTAAACGGCACGGCTTACATAAAAGTGTCCGAAGGGATGAAAATAGCGGAACGAATTGCTTCCGACAGTGGGAAAGGCAGGTCCCGCGCTTCGGTTCTCTGGGTTGCCCAAAGTTTTGATATGAGCAAACTCCAGCCGGGTGAAAATACCCGGATTTTCAAGGGTAGTTTCGAAGTGGTGGATCCGGAGATTGCAATACCGAATACCGTTACAGTCCGGGGGAGTTCTGTGTTCGCAAACGGAATTCCGATTGTTATCCGAAAGGACAGGATAAACGGCAGGACATTTGTTTATGATGCATCGGGAAGGAAAAGGCTTCTGACCGCGGATGTCAATGGCAAGGAAATTTATGGCGGAAGTTATCAGGGCATTGTGAACCGTACCAGCGTGACAATGGAAAGCGGTACGGTATCGCGCATTTACGGCGGCGGCTATCAGGGGGGCGTCTCGGATACTGCAGGGATTACCATTACCGGCGGTGATGTTACGGAAGTGATTTACGGAGGATCCTTTGACGGAGATGTAGGCAGCACCTCCATATATGTAAGCGGTCCGTATGTGGCGAAAGGGGTTAATGCGGGCAGCAGAAATGGCTGTGTACGGGGCGATACAAAAGTGGTACTGGTGGACAGTGTTGCAAAAGGGCTGTATGCCGGTACCGGCGGAGACGGACGGTTTGGGTGTCCCGGTTCGGATGTCATGGGAAATGCTTCCTATACTCTGGTTGGCGGTATGGCGGAATCCATATACGGAGGCTGTAAAACCGGTGTGATTAAGGGAACATCCACCATAACGCTGGAAGGCCAGATTGTCGTGAAAAAGGTTCTGGATGCTCAGGGAAAAGGCGGTGTATCTGGCGGAGCTACTGTTACAATACCTGAGAATTTCATTTATATGGATAAGATCGAACAGGGAAAAGGGATCGATATACAACTGACTGCTCCGGTGCCGAAGAATACTGTCCCCGGGATCGGAAAACGTACGGAGGAGGTGCTTTCCACCGAAGGGGAAGAAGGAAAACTGGTATTCCGTTTTATCGATCTTCCTCCTGCGGAAGGACAAATGATGGGCAGATCCGGAGAGGCGATATTCATCCACTTGCCCAATGGCGAAACCATGCTGGTGGATGCAGGAGAGACATTCACGGCTGAACATCTTGTTGATGTGCTGAAACGAATGCATATATCCAGGATTGATCATCTGGTCGCATCCCACTACCACTCGGATCATATCGGCGGCATGACCCGTATACTCGATGAATTTGATGTTGATACCTTGTATAAGCCAGGCTTTGATGTGAAGATTGACAAAGACTATTATACGGATTTAAAAGCGAGAATTGACGATCCCAACCGGCCCTTTATTGTAAAGGATTTATGGCGCGGCGATCAGCTGGAAATTGGCGGCCTGCACATTGAGGTACTTCATCCGCAGAACAGTGAAAGCATCAAAGACGTTATGAGTGGGAATGCCTCCACCGAGGATCACAACAACAATTCCATAGTGATGAAAATGACTTTTGGGGAGAATACAGCTTTGCTGACCGGTGACATCTATATGAGTGCAGAATTGGAACTGCTGAAAGAGTTCGGAGCGGAAAGTCTGAAAGTGGATTTGCTTAAGGTGCCGCATCACGGAGATACGACGTCCAGCGGTCCGGAGTTTGTGGCTGCAGTCCGGCCTGAAATCGCAGTAATGGATCATTTCAGCGATACACTGATTGTCAATAACCGATACAAGGCAATCGGGGCCGATACATATGTTACGGGGAAAGACGGGATTGTAAAAGTTTCTTTTGACGGCAGGAAACATTCCGCCGAAGTACTGACGGAATACTTTGAAAAACCTGTTATTGTGAAGGATGATGAGGATTCCCCGGAAAATGCCAGGGGAGGACAGGATCGAAAAGGAAGGGAGACTGCTTGTGTATATCCTGCAGAATGAGTACCTGAAGGTAAAGTTTGATGAAAGAGCGAGGCTTGTCTATTTAAGAAATAACAAAGGCGGCAGGGGAAATATCCTTGCATCCCCTGCCGAATACGGTTTCAAAATGGTATTCCGTAGGGGCCAGGATTGGGAGAAAACAGCTTTTTTAAAGGAACGTTCCTTTACTGTGATACAAGATGGAAATCGGGTTGAATTTACGGCTGACCGACTGCAAACCCGGGATGGTATGGCGGATATCGGGTTGAAGCTCATTGTGCAGTTAAAAGATGAGGATCTGACATTTGATGCGGAGATCAACAGCAAGGAAGACGGGCCGATTACCGACTTTGAATATCCGGTCATAGGGGAAATCCAGTCCCTTGCAGGCGGAAAGCCGGCTTTGCTTTGGCCAAATCAAAGCGGTGAGAAATATAACAATATCGGTAAATACCTTGCCGATAAAAAGCCGACCAGAATGCCGTCCAGCCAGTCCTTATCCATTACCTGGCCGGGCCCGGCAAGCATGCAGTGGATGGCACTGGTCGACAAAAGGGAAGTCCTTTATTTTGCCGGTCATGATGCCGATTTTCATGCCACAGAGCTTCGCGCTGCCGGGGGCGGCGAAAATCCTGGCGCCGTTACACTGGTAATGAATAAAATGCCATTTGTCAGGAAAGGAGAACGATGGACAGGTCCGACGTCGCTGCTGAAACTGTATACCGGCACCTGGCATCATGGGGCGCAGGATTACATCGATTGGTCGAAAACCTGGCGGCCGGTTCGTGAGAAACCGCAGTGGGTAAAGAATATGACAGGATATTTCATTGTGATCTGCAAGCAGCAGTACGGCGCGGAACTATGGCGATATCAGAAACTGCCAAAACTTTATGAGTTGGCTCTTGCCCATGGCTGTGACACACTGGGGGTCTACGGGTGGCAGGAAGGCGGCCATGACAACCGGTATCCGGAGACAAGGGTGAGTGAATCCCTGGGCGGCGCTCAGGTTCTCCGGGATAACATCAAAACAGTACAGGACAGGGGAGGACATGTTACTTTATATGTACAGGGCCGTTTGATGGATATTGCCACCGATTTCTATCAGAACGGAGGCTTTCGGTTTGAGTGCAAAAACCGATGGGGAATGCCCTGTTACGAAGAGTACAACAAGGCACAGAACAGTTCATTTTTAAAGGATTATTCCCATAAAGTCTTTTCCGTTGCCTGCCCATCCTGTCCGGAATGGCGGGAATTGATGAAAGAAAAGGCGGATCTGATTGCTTCCTTTGGCCCGGATGGCATTTTATATGACCAAATCGGAGGAATGCCGCCCCGTATCTGTTTTGATAAGAGTCATCCTCATGAGAAAGGGAAGGAATCCCTGTCCGCAACCAAAGGAACGACGATGCTCCTGGGCGGACTTCAGGCACATATGAAAGGAACAGGCAAAGGCTTTGCACTTTTTTCCGATCATATTACCGATGTGTATTCTTCCTATGTGGATTGCCTGCACGGGATCGATTCCTGTCCCGGGAGGGAAGGCAGCAGAATGGAGACCGGGATGAATCCTGAAAAGCCAGAGAAGGTGTTTTTCCCGGAGTTGTTCCGGTATTGCTTTCCGGACGTGCCGATCACTGTCTGCAATCCGTATCCTTATATCACAAAGCGCGCAGCCAATTACGCCATTACATTCGGCTTTCTAAACGAAGTGGAGGTTCGGTATCAGGCAGACCGGGAGGATATTCTGGCAGATGCCTGGCCTGCATGTCGGGAATATGTAAAGAAAGTAACGGAACTCCGCAAAAAATATGAGGATATTCTGGGTTACGGCTGGTTTCGGGATGAATTGCCGATTCCAGGCAAAAATCCTGCGATCCTGGCAAAAGCTTTTGTCAGGGAAAACAAACTTGCAGCTGTCCTGTGGAATGATACGGATTGGGAGAGTAAAACGAATGTAGAGGTCCCGGGATATCGTCTCACAGAGGTTTCCACTGTGAACGGGACTCTGGAGAAGCTTCCTGAAACATTGCAGCCGCAGCAGATTGCAGTGGCTCTCTATGAAAAAGAGCGACAGGGATAGGGAGATCATGGAGAAAAGGGTCCGATATGCTTTTTGGTGGAAACCAGTCTTGTTTTATCCAGATACCGCTTGACGGTATGATATTCATGGCTGACAACGGAAGTATAGAGAATATCGATCACAGTCAGCTGACCAATGCGGGAGCCCATTGCCCCGCTGCGGATCAGCGGCTCAGAGGATGAGGAATACAGACGGATGTCTGCGCGCCCGGACAGCGGGTTTTTGCTGTATCGTGTGATGCTGACCATCGTTGCTTCCGTTTGCCTGACAACATCGGCGGTTTCCAGGATATCTCTGGTGTCTCCCGTATAGGAAATCAGTACCGCTACATCCCCCTGCTTCAGAGAAGTCGCGGCAAGGATCTGACTATGGGGATCGAGGCCGGACATGCTGGTTTTATTGATACGCATAAATTTATTCTGCGCATCCAGCGCTACGATCCCCGATGTGCCGACTCCATAGAAATCCACTCTTTCGGCTGCAACGACCGCTTCCACCACATGGGCAAGATCATCGGTATTCAACAGGGTTTGGGTATTTTCAATGGATTTGATATTGCTTATGCAGGCACGATGAATGATGGATTCAATGGAATCCCCCGGACGAACATCCTGATAAGGCACGGTATCATGCTGATTCAATGCAATGTCTGTGGAAAGGGCACGGCACAGATCCTTGTATCCGGAATAATCCGCCGATTTACACAAACGGACGACGGAAGAAGTGCTGGTTCCGCAGGCAGCGGCAAGTTGTTCTATGGACATATTGATTACCTCTTCGGGAAAATCGACAATAAATGCGGCAACCTGCTGTTCCTTTGGAGTCAGCGTGTTCATTAATTCTTTTAATCTCAGGCAGCAACCCGACATTTCAATGGCTCCTTTCAAAATGGTAATGCCTTCAGCTGGTTTACAGTTATGAGAACTGCATGGCTCTGGCTGCTCCAGGCAACGATGCATGGTCGATATCAGTTATTGCTTCAATAACCTTCAGCGTCGGGATCTCTTCCAGTATGCCGCGCAGGGCGGGAAGAAACAAATCAGCGGATTTGCAGATGCCTCCGCCCAGCAACAGGCATTCAAATCTGTTATCCCTTATTATATCATATAATATCTCCGCCAGACAGATCCCCATACTCTCGAAGGCCTGGATGGCGTCCGTCTGTCCGGAACGTGCCAGGCTGGCTATGTCTATGACATCCATTTCTGAATCGCCTGAAAATGCCCCATTGCAGCGACCACTGCCCTGCCTCAGTTCCATGTAATGTGAGATCAAAGCATGTCTGGACACGTAGTCTTCCGCTGCCTTTCCCCGGTATGGCATGGCATAGATGCTGATGCCGGGTCCGCCCTGATCATTTTCGTAAATCTTCCCGTCAAACATGGAAGCAAACCCCAGTCCTGTACCAAGGACTACGCCGGCTATTCGCTGATAGCGGGAGGAAAGGCCGTTTTGTGTGGCGCCCAAAAGAAAAGCGGTGGAATCATGAAGGAAATAAACCGGGACCTTCCCGACCGCCTGTTCCAGCCAGGGCCGCATGGAAATACCGTATATGGACTGATATTTATGCCGCATCCGGCTGATTCCGGCGGGGTAATCGAAAGGACCCGGAATGCATATACTGATTCCCTCAAGTCTCATTTTATTTTTTTGGGAAAGAGATCGGCCCCGGGAAGCCACTTCGATGTATGCGGCCTTTATTTCTTCCGCATTTCCTCCGGAATCGACGGGGATTTTGAAGAAACTGCCTTCCACCAGTCTGGCAGATTCTCCGTTTTCCCGAATGAGAGCAGCTTTCAGGAAGGTTCCTCCTGCATCGATGGCCAGAATACATTTGCTTTTATTATTCATTTTCGTAGCCGTCTTTCAGCAATGTCTTGTGCATGGTAACAACTCCTGCCTTCCGGTTGAGTACCTCATACGGTCCAAATCCTGCCGGGATAATAACCGTATCCAGATAATGCTGCTCAAAAAAGCGGTTTGGATCTGTCAGGGAGCGAATCAGACAGGTTTCCCCGTCTACCAGAACAAGAACATGAAACCGATCCGTTGTTTCGTCCTCGTACTTTTGATCAAATATCACATTGCGCAGGGAGAAGTATAACAGATCATGCTCTCCTGTGATAATCTCCCGATATCCGGTTCCTTCCCGAACGGTGCGTGGATTCTGAATGAGATTGGTTGTTACCCAATCCTCCCGGTAATCCCGGCGCAATACTTTATCAGCATGGCGGAGATGAATCGGACGAAGATTTCCGTCCAGATCCTTACGCAGATAATCGTACATCTTATATGTATAAGAGCCGATGGTCAGGCTGCCGATTTCCAGTATCACCTGATTGCGTCCGGAAGCATGAACGGTGCCGGCGGGGATCAGAAACTGCATCCCGGGCCGGGAAGGAACGGAATGGATATAATCGTCATGATGGAATCCCACTCCGGACTTTTCCGCTTTTTCCGCTTTTGCCAGGAATTCCTCCACATTCGCATCCTGCTTGAAGCCGCAGTATGTCCTGGCCTGCTGGCCTGCAGTCACGATATAGTAACTTTCGTCCTGACGGCCAAATTCCCTGTTGTTTCGGCGAACATATTCTTCATCCGGATGAACCTGGATGGACATATTTCCACTGGAATGAAACGTATCGTCATAGTTAAAGCGGATTGGGAAATACCCGTTGAATTTTTTGGCCGCTCTTTCCCCCATCAGTTGTGTTCCCACTGTTTGTACAAAGGAATAAAAGGGGAATTCCAGTTCGATGTCCTCCAGGTCCGCCACAATGGAAACTTCCATTGGAATCAGATCAAATACCCAGGCACAGTTTTTCATTTCTTTTGGCAGATTACGGACGTACTTTACATAGAATCCACCCCATACTCCTTCCAGATAGACCGGCCTGCAGCGGAGGGGGTAGGTGATCATAGTCTCAAATAAAGCTTTCAGGGTAGCTATGGGAATGAGGCGGAGATTTTCCGGATGGTCTCCTGGCAGGTAATAATCGATCGCATCGTTTTGAATCAGATGTCCCCTTAGCTCTGCAGCTGCGATAAAGTCCACATAATAACTGCGTCGCAGCATTTCAGACGGAGCTTTGCGTATCGGTTCTCCCAGATTTCCGCAGACACCGCTGCGAATATTCAAAATGGTACGTTTTGGAGTCATATCGATATAAAATTTCAGGTCATAGAATGGGCGCAGGGCATCTATCAGGGAACCGTTTCCATACACAATAAGAACATCCGTTTTTGTATTCCGAAACTTCCTGATTTCCTTTTTCATTTCCTCTATTTTTCCACTCTCCATCAGGCCCTCATATCCCTCATGATAAAGGGAACCATACAGCAGAACCGGATCAAGCTCTCTGTCTTCCGGGAGATAAGGCAACAACTTCCGTTGAAGCACCTTGCTGTCAAGATACAGATTCGATGCGGACAGAGTACGGACTGTCCAGCCTTTTTGGGCGCACTCCATGGAAATCATTGCTGTAAATTGCTCCAAAGGTGCGCTGATATAACCATCGATTCCAATGATGCAGGAGGATGGATCGGCTGTTTTTTTCCGGATCCCGGAAAGAATTTCTCTCATGGACCCCTGTGAATCGTCAGCTATGGTCCTGCGAAGTTCGGGATTAACAGCAATATGATTTATAGCAGTTGGATCGTCATATGGATAGGGTTTGAACATAAAGCTCATGTAAGATACCTCCAGAAAGTCATATATTTGTATGCCGGATACGATCAGAAGAACAGTTTTGAATGGCAGTATCAAACGTCTTTATGGCTGATCGATATCGTCATACTTTACTATATAGAATTTTTCTTTCTACGTCAACATAAATTATCAGAAAAATTATTTAAAAGTGAAAGATATTTCGTACAAAATTCTTTGCGCCTTTCCTGTTTTTGTTTCATGTCCACTGTTTTGAACGATCTGAAATACATAAAAGGGCTGTGGCTCTTCGAAAATTGCTTTCTGAAAAATGACTGTGGATATGATAGAATACGTATTTATGGAAGAACGGAATGTTTTTGGCCAGACTGCGGTTGCATTGGAAGCGGATTTAAGACAGGGAAGGAAGCCTTTCTTTTATGAAAATATTTTCAATAAATACTAGCAATATTGAAAAAAGTGCTTGCGGGTTATTCCAGTGCATGGTATAATCGTTTGTAAGGTAATGACAGAGCAGATCCTATCTCAGATGATAGAGGAAAAGAAAGGAATGTCCCCGTTTTTTCCGGAGCAATCATGACCATGTATTTATTCATTAGGGGGGGTAGCATGTCCACTATGTTACAAAGTGAAACACTGCACAAAGAAAAAGGCAGGCTGCAAAGTTTTTTCAGCTATATAAGAAAGGATTATATGCTGTATCTGATGATTTTGCCCGGATTGGTCTATATCCTCCTGTTTAAGTATGTACCGATGTACGGTGTGACAATAGCATTTAAAGATTATAAGGTTACTTCGGATATCATGTCCGCTCCCTGGGTCGGGCTGTCCAACTTTACAAATCTTTTTTCCCGCAGGGCTTTTCTCAGGGCACTGCAAAATAATATTCTGATCAGCGTTTACAAATTGGTGTTTGGATTTCCGTTTCCAATTCTGTTGTCTCTGTTGATTAATGAAATCCAGAGGAGCAAAGTTAAAAAATTTGTTCAGACCGCCGTAATCCTCCCGAATTTTGTTTCCTGGATTGTTATTTATGGCTTATTGTATGCTATTCTTTCTCCCAGTACCGGTGCGATTCGGAGCATTGCATCGGCAATCGGCTACAAAGGGACGATACCCAATCTGTTGACGGACAGGGATCACTTTCAGGCAGTTATTGTGGTTTCCCATATCTGGAAGAGCGCCGGTATGGGAACGATCGTGTATCTATCAGCGATCAGCGGTGTAGATCAAAGCCTATATGAAGCAGCGGCAATTGATGGGGCCGGGCGCTGGCGGCAGATGTGGCATATTACATTGGCTTCCATTCGTTCGACTATTGTTGTTTTGCTGTTTTTCCGTATCGGAGAAATGATGTATGCCGGCTTCGATCAGATATTTGCCATGTCCAATAATCTGGTGATTTCCGTGGCGGATATCATCGATACCTATGTTTACCGTATGGGTCTGGAGCAGAGGAAGTTTTCACTTGCCACTGCAGCAGGGCTGTTTCAATCGGCTATTGGCATGGTATTGGTATTGACCACAAATTACATCGCAAAGAAAATCGATCCCGAAAGCGGAATCATGTAGGATAAGGCAGGGAGGCTGTATTATGAGTAAATCCGGATTAAGGAAAAAAGGTATGGCGGATCGGATAGCGGATATTTTAATCAGCATTTTTCTGGGGATATTGGTATTTACAACAATTTATCCATTTTGGCATGTGATCATGTATTCCGTATCGGATTCCCATGCAACCATGAGCGGGGGACTGTTCTTCCTGCCGCGCAGCTTTAATCTTCTTTCCTATAAAATGCTGTTGAATACCAGGCAAATTTTTGTGGCATATCGGAATACCGTATTAAAAACCCTTGTCGGAACACTGATCAGTGTAAGCCTGACGGCGATGACGGCGTATCCGTTGTCCCTGTCGCGTTTTAAAGGCAGAAATGTGATCTCCATGATGATATTTTTCACTATGCTTTTCAGCGGGGGCATGATTCCTACTTATTTATTGATCAAGAGTCTGGGATTGCTGGATACCTTCTGGGTTTATGTTGTCCCGGGAGCCATGAGTGCTTATAATATGTTCATTCTCCGCACTTATTATATGTCCATTCCGGCCTCTCTGGAGGAATCGGCTCTTTTGGACGGGGCAAATCCCTTTCAGGTCCTGTTTCGGATCATATTACCCTTGTCCCTGCCGGCCCTGGCTGCCATTGCCATGTTTTACGGCGTGGGCAACTGGAATTCCTATATGGACGGTGTACTGTATGTAAACAATCAGGATCTGCAGCTGCTGCAAGTCTATCTCCGCCAATTGATCGGCGCTGCCGGCGCCAAAGGAGCATTGGGAGATGCCGGGGATCTGGGACCGGCGTCCCGACTGACGGAAGAGACCATGAAAATGACAGTAGTAACAGTCTCTATCATTCCCATTCTGATCGTCTATCCTTTTCTTCAGAAATACTACACGAAAGGTGTAATGGTAGGATCTGTAAAGGAATAGACGCTTCCATAAGAATCAACATGTACAGACACACGGATCTGTCCATGTTGCTTTATTGCAAACAACAAAACAAATCAGGGAGGAATTTATGTGAAAAAAGGAAAAAGAGCCGTATGTTGCATATTGTCTCTGCTTTTGGCCGTTTCTTTTGTGGCTTGTGCAAAATCGGGAGGTGACAGTGAAAAAAAAGAAGCGGATGTTGCGGATAACGTCCGGAGCACAACAGTTCCGAAGTCAGACAAATCAGGAGAGGGCTCCGGCAAGAACGACAAGGAGGAAGCCCCGGCAAAGATCAGTATCCTTCTAAGTGGCGACAATACTCCTTCCGCTGACAACCTCGTTTTAAAAGAGCTTGGCAAACGGACCAATACGATCATTGATATGACATATGTTCCCGGATCCGATCTCAAAACAAAAAAGAGCACGCTGGCGGCATCCGGCACTTTACCGGATATCTTTGGGACGGACGGAGACGAAGCCCTTGAGTTCAGGGAAGGTGGATTACTTGCCGAGGTAGGGGATTTGGTTGAACAGTATGCTCCCAATGTTTTGGATAATGTCGGTGAAAATCTTTCGAAGTCCCCGGTAAATGAGGATGGCATTTACATGATTTTAACTGCCAAACTTCCTTACTGCAAGCAGCTCAACCTTCGCACCGACTGGCTTGCAAATCTGAAGATGGATATGCCCACCGATCCGGACAGCTTATATGATGTGCTGTATGCATTTACCTTCAAGGATCCGGACGGCAACGGAAAGAACGACACATTTGGGCTTTGTGCCAATGCCGATCCATTGTCGTTTGCATCCGTATTCGGTGCTTACAATATTCCTGTGGGAAAAGCGATTGAACTAGAAGACGGGGCCGTCACCTCCTGGGTAAAACACCCGAAATTTCTGGAAGCGATGGCCTATATCAATAAACTGAATAGGGACGGACTGATCGAACCAGAGTGGGCAACAGTTCCGCAGATGGATATGTTTTCAAAGTTGTGGAACGGAGTGGCTGGAGGAATTGAATGGGAATGTGTCGGACCGACCAACAACTGGATGCCATCCAGATATACGGAAGAAACGCCTCCTACGTTTGACTTCCCTGTTATAAAAGGGCCGGAAGGGTATTATGGGACTCCTGCTGCTATGCCCTCGCTGACGACCGGGTATGCGTTTTCATCAAAGTGTAAGAATCTCGAATCGGCGGTAAAGCTGGCCAACTTCTGTATGTCCGAAGAAGGCAGCGAACTGCTGTATCTCGGTGTGGAAAACGTTATGTTTAAGTGGACAGACAAGGCAAACGGGGGATATGAATATCTCGGAGAGTACAAGGACAATGCAACGCATCGTGCGGCAGGCGGATTTGTTTACTGGAGTCTTTTTGCACCTGCCATGAATGCGGAGATAGAGACTTTCAATAGGCAAACCAGGGAAGGTGTTGCCCTGGCACGGGAAAATGGAATCCCTTATGTCAATATTGTTCAGACTCTTGAAACACGTACTGAGCTTGGCGCTGATATGGATCAGACCATTGATGAAATGTATGTGGACCTGGTGGCAGCAGACGGCGATTTGAAGCCCATATACGACAGCTATATCAAAGAATGGGAAGAGATCGGCGGAAAGGAATGGGAAGAGGAAGCCACTGAAGCCTGGAAAGGGCAAGACAACTGATTTATGTTGGTTGTTTATGAAGAGGAGGCAGGAAAATGAAAGAATTTATAATAACCGGCCATGAATCAAGCCTTCTTCCAAAGGCGTATAACTGGAAACTCATGTGGCATGACGAGTTTGATGGAACCGAACTGGATCGGGAGAAATGGGATTTTCGGCTTGATTTTTGGGGTAAACGATTCCAAACCTATACAGACAAAGGTATCATACTGGATGGGAAGAGCAATGTGGAGATACATCTTCTTGAAAAGGACGGACAGTTTTATTCCGCTCAGCTTCAAACAGGGTCCAATTCATTTGACCTGCCCAATCGGTACCAACAAATTGCCAATGCTTCGAATGTTCCAGGAGTGGAAAATGAAATTTGGCCCCTTGGTGAGCTCTCAAAGCCTAAGTTTATGCATCGATATGGATATTATGAGGTCCGCTGCAAGTTGCAGAAGCAACCGGGTTGGTGGTCGGCTTTTTGGCTTCAGTCTCCATCGATCGGCACTGCCTATGACCCGTCATATAGCGGCATAGAATGCGATATCATGGAGAACTTTACACGTGATGGAGAGGTAACGAGTGGAAATATATTCGGAGGATACGGCAGCCAAAGAAAGTCAGATGCAAGAATTCGTTATCCGATAGGAGAGTCAGAGGATGGATTTCATCGTTTTGGAGTACATTGGAGCAAAGAGGGCTATGTGTTTTATTGTGATGGAAGGGAAACGACAAGAACAAATAAGTATGTGTCAAAAGTGGAACAGTTTATCCTGTTGACAACCGAATGTAAGGGCTATCGGAAGGGCAATGGAAGAACGCCCGATGTCGAGCTTCGAGCCGCTGTGCTGCCGGATTGCTTTACGGTGGATTATGTACGAGTTTTTGATGAACTCTGAAAAGAAGTCTGGAAGAGGAGGATAACGATCCTGCCGATTCAGCCAATAAATGGACGGAAAGCAGCTGTTTTGTAAACCATACAGTCAGGAAAGGAGCCGCTTGTTTTGACAAATCACAACAGTCGAAAACCGCTTATGGGAGTTTTGATGATTGCTTCCCCCCGTTTCCGCTACCTGGGGGAAGGGACGGAGCATGGATCTTACCAGGAAAGAAAAGGGAAAGAATCCCGGCAACTGCTGCAGAAGCTGGACTTTGCGGACAAAATATTTCCCGGTATCGTATACACCCGTGAAGATATGAGAGCAGCTGTCCATGCGTTCAAAGTCAACGATGTGGATATGGTATTCGCACTTTTTTTATCCTGGTCGGACGACTTTGCCTGGATCCGATTTCTTCGGGATATGCCGGAGGTTCCCATTCTTTTTACAGCCATTACCCGTGCGGAGCCGGGATTTGAGGATTCCATGGAGGAAGATCGATTTGTAGAGTTTCTCTCCGCCGGAGGACTGGTCGGAGCACTGGAAGCATCCGGATCCATCCGGCGCTTCCAGCGGCCAATGATGTATACGATGATCGGCACTATGGAGCCCGTAGTAAAAAAAGTTCGTGAGACAGCGTGTGCTGCAAAGCTGCGCTCCGCACTTCGCCAGACATCTTTCGGGCTCCTCCCCTCCTATAACGAAGCAATGTGGTCCACCTATGTGGATCCATATGACCTGTTTCTGAAAGTTGGTCCAGAGCTGAGATTCCTGTCTGTTTCCGGGCTGGAAGAGGAAATCGAGCAGATTCCAAAAGAAAGGACCCTCCATGCCATGAATCAGATATTGGACAGCTATCCTTCTGATGGCCAAATCAATGAGGGAAAAATGTTTGCTTCCGTGGAAGCCTCTCTCGGTCTGGAAGAAATCGCACGCCATAGCGGTATAGAGCTGCTGGTCCTGAACGACATCGATGAGACGCTTATGAAAAAAATCGGCTTGCGTCCAGGCTTTACTCCCTGCCCAGGGACGGAGGACGTTATGGTGGTTCCGGAAGGGGACCTGGGCGGAGGCCTGGCCTGCTATATCTTAAAGAAACTGTCCGGCGGGCATGTGAATTTCATTGAGCCTTTTTATATTGACAAGCGCACAGGACTGTTTGCTGCCGGACATGCCGGCCCAAATGATTATACGGATCCGGCAAGTTCCACCATTTTATCCATTGATGCACGCTTCGCGAAGTCCGGCTACAAGCATGCCGGTGCACCCTTTGCCTGGAATGTATTTGCGCCGGGTGAAAAAACGATTGTTCATATTTCCCATGCAAATGGACATTTTAAAATGGTTTGCAGTCTTATTGATGCCGTAAAAACCAAACATTTTCTGGCCGGATATTCTCATGGCCTGTTTCGAAGCCGGATTCCCGCCGGGGAGTTTTTTGGAAAATTAGTGGATGCAGGTGTTACACAACACTATGGTATCACAAAGGGCAATTATTTAAATGAACTGACGATACTTGCGGATATGCTTGATTTTGATCTGACCGTGATTTGATCCATTCGACTGCTTGTTTTACGTTTTATCTTTGGACTTCAGAGACTGTGAATCATAGTCCTCCTGAAGTCCTTTTGGTTCAGCCGCCTGGACGACGCTGCAAAGATTTTTCCGGTATGTGTATGGTGTAACACTATATTTCTTCATAACAATCATGGCCTTTCAGATATTGGATCGTCTGATCTATTCAAAAAGGAAATCGGGAGCACCCCATCAGAATACAAGGATCATAGCATAATCATATCGCATGAGTGAAAATTTATTACAAAATGCCGGCATCGGTGTGCATTCGGCATATCACGGCATGGGCGCAGGCAAGGTGCTGTTTGACAGCCTGTGTGAAGGTCTCAGCCAGTTGGGCGCAGAGTATAAGTAAAGTGGGTAACGATCAGGGATAAAAATGACAGCGATTTGGATGTTCTGTACGCAAATGAGCCGATCTCATCGATTCATCCATGCATGGATGAATACAGCGGATACAGGAACATTGCACCGAAAGCAACCATTACATGTGGAGAGCTGGCAAAGGATTCAGATGATAAGTATCTTACGGATGGATTGTTCTCCCTTTACAAAAACGAAACGGAGTTTATCAGAATTCATGTAAAGGAGACTCTGGTCAATGGCACATCGACGTTTGCCTTTCACTTCAATAAACCGCACACTGTGCGTGCAATCATGATCTATAACTCAAAAAATGAGGAAGATATTTTTAAGAAAGTAAGCCGGATAGAATTTCTTTGTATAGAGAAAGGCAGGGAAGTAAAGAAGGTCATAAAGAATCTGAAATTCAACGAAGAGTTCTATCGGGTATCTGAAAACGGCAAAGATATCCGTTATGTTACTCCTGGTTGAATTCCATGGGGCTGAAAAGATATGTGGAAATTATGCAAACGGCTTATGACCGGATGTCTGCGAAGAAGATAACCTTGCCGGGAAAAGTATTCCATTGAAGCAGTGCTATTTACTGCGGAAGATGAGGGATCAGAATGGTTACGGAGGTTCCTTCCTCCGGCGTGGAATCGAAAGTGATCCGGGCCTGATTATCATAGTAAAGCTTCAGACGGTTGATCACATTTTTAAGTCCGTAACCTCCTGTATCCTGTCCTTCATTCGGGATCTCATCATAGGTCATCAGCCGATAAATGGTAGTCTGATTCATACCGATTCCGTTGTCCCGGATGGTAATCCGTATCATGCCTTCGACCGGCTGGACCGAGAGGAAGATGATTCCCTTTTCTTTATCGGAATTGGCGATCCCGTGCAGAATGCTGTTTTCAACAATCGGCTGGAGCAGAAGCTTCATGATCCGATAGTCTTCCAGTTCCGGATCCACTTCCGTTTTCAGCTCGATATCCTTTAAGAAGCGGAGATTCTGGAGCTCAACATAGAGACGAACATGCTCCACTTCATTGGCAATGGAAATGTAATCACTGCCATTGCTCAGACTGA
>ENA-UOOK01003003-UOOK01003003.1-fermentation-metagenome-genome-assembly--contig:-NODE-3003-length-19798-cov-3.718483_pt1 | contig 19798 bp, 24 predicted proteins | sample MGYA00245777_ERZ724023 | MGnify/ENA primary metagenome ERZ724023 (study PRJEB28704, sample SAMN03018312) | fermentation metagenome | biome: anthropogenic terrestrial biome; feature: soil; material...
ACCAACAATAAACTTATTTACGAGTACGAAGACATAAGCAGCGAACCGCACGCAATAAAAGCAAAAAACATCAATTCCTATTTGGTTGACGCCGGCAATACATTGATAACTACCCGAAGAAGTCCTGTCTGCAATGTTCCGCCAATGAGTTTTGGGAATATGCCATTAGATGGCGGAAATCTGCTTCTCTCAGACGATGAAAAATCTGATTTTTTGTCTAAAGAGCCTCTTGCAGAAAAATACATTTTACCACTAATTTCGGCAAGAGAGTTTTTAAACAATCAGGAAAGGTGGTGCCTGTGGTTGGTGGATGCAAACCCCAAACTACCCAACCAACCCCGAATAAACCGTCGGCTACCAACACGAAAAAGAAGGAGGTTGAACCGGGACAGTATTTGCCTTTATCCCAAGGTAATTATTGGTATTACCAGGGACGAGGAATGGAGTATGCCGCTTTTAACCGTAAGGTGCTATATACCAAGGATAATTTAGCCCAGCTTAGCGAAGATAATGGGGGGACGGTTACCACCACGATTTATGAAACTACCCCCAGTACTTTGAAGCGGGTGTATTTTGAAGGAGAAAGCTATAACCCTCCCAATATGTTGGAGGAAGGTTTCACTCCCAATGAGAATGCAATTATCCTGAAGAGTCCGATTAGTGTAGGTACAAAATGGGATAATAAGGACCATCGCCGGGAAATTGTAGACGTCAATGCCAGTGTAGATGCCCCGGCAGGAACTTTTCAGCCCTGTCTGAAGATTAAAATTACTTCTGATAATTCTACTATTTATGAGTACTATAAAAAAGGACTGGGACTGGTCAAACGAGAATTTATTGCCGATGAGACCACTATTACCTCCTCCCTGGAAAAGTACCAGGTGCAATAGATGCAAGGGGGTTCATGACAAGAGAACCGTCAGACTGTGTAAAAACTATTTCTGGGAATTTTCAATCCCACTAGCACCCTCGTTTCGCGCAATAATAGGGATTGAACCTGGTTATGTACCTCGTATTTATAATTACGTTCCACTTTTAGTTAATTGTTTTGCAAAATCATGACTTTTTACACAGCCTGCCGGTCCTTTTGATATATTAAGCATTTTTACTTGAATCAAAGTTTTATCAGTAGTTTTAGCCATTTGTCCACCAAGGGCATCGATTTCGCGAACGATTACTCCTTTAGCTGGTCCCCCAATTGATGGATTACATGGCATACTTGCAATTTTATTTATATTTCCTACAATAAGTAGTGTTTTGTTTTTTAGTCGTGCCGCTGCAAGCGCTGCTTCAACACCGGCATGTCCACCACCTATTACGATTATATCATACATATTATTTATCACCATAAACATTTTACCACATAAATCTATGTTTTCAAAATAAAATTATATCATTCTTGATAAATAAATTAATAAAGTATATAATATTTATTAGGAGGATTTTATATGTACACATGGAGTTTAGATAATTTATACCTAGGTCTTGATGATCCTAAGTTTAAGGAAGATAATGCGCGTTTGAAAGAATTAATTGCTGAAATTAAAGAAGCGGCACCTAAATTATCAATTGATAATGCAACTAAAGATTTAGAGGCTTTTCTTTTATTATATGAAGATTTAGATAATCTTGTATCTAAGGTTGCTCAATTCTTAAATCTTACTTTAGCGACTGATGTTACTAATAAGGAATTTAATAATGCTGTTGTCGTCTTAAGAAAAGAATTGCTACAAACAACTCTGCCATTAACTTTATTTGAAAAGTTTATTGCTAAGATTCCTGATTTAGATTCAGTAATTAATAAGAGTGAATTTTTAAAGGAATATGAATTCTTCTTAAAAGAAATAAAAGATAATAGTAAATATCTTTTATCTGAAGCTGAAGAAGTTTTAGCAGCCGAAATGAATCAATCTGGTGGAGGATTATTTTCTAAAATGCAAGGGGATTTAGTATCAACTCTTTCTTGCGATTATGAAGGTAAATCTGTTCCGTTTTCAACGATTAGAAATCTAGCATATGATGAATCTAAAGATGTTAGAAAAAAAGCATATGAAATTGAAAAAGAATCCCTTAAAACAATTAATCAAGCAAGTGCTTTTGCGATGAATGGTATAAAGAAAGAAGTTAGTACAATTGCAAAGAAAAGAGGATATGCTTCCGCTTTAGAAGGAACATTAAAGCAATCTAGAATTAATCAAGATGTTTTAGATGCCTTATTACAAGCAATGAATGAATATCTACCAGAGTTTAGAAAGTATATGAGACGTAAAGGTGAATTACTAGGTCATAACAATGGACTACCTTTCTATGATTTATTTGCACCTATGGGTAGTTCCAATACTAAATATACTGTGGAAGAAGCTCAAGAGTTTATTTTAAAGAACTTTAAAACATTCTCTGATGATTTACATGATCTCGCAAAAAGAGCTTTTACGGAAGATTGGATTGATTACCTACCTCGTAAAGGAAAACGTGGAGGGGCATTCTGCTCAAGTATATATCCACTTAGAGAAAGTCGTATCCTTACAAACTTTGATGGTAATATCGGTGATATCTCTACGATTGCTCATGAATTAGGTCATGCATATCATAATTTTAATATTTATGATGAAAGAATCTTAAACACTTCATATCCAATGCCGATCGCGGAAACCGCTTCTATTTTATGTGAAACAATCGTGAAAAAGGCAGTGTTAAAAGATGTGAAATCAGATGAAGAAAAACTAGGGATTCTAGAACAAGAATTACAAGATTCAAACCAAGTAATTGTTGATATATTAAGTCGTTATTTATTTGAAACTGAAGTATTCAAACGTAGTGAGAATGAATTCCTAGATAACGAAACCCTAGATAAAATAATGATTGATGCTCAATTAGCTTCATATGGAGATGGATTAGATCCTGAATACCTACATGAAGGAATGTGGGTGGCGAAGAATCATTATTATTCCACTGGAAGAAGCTTCTATAATTTCCCATATGCTTTCGGGTTATTATTCTCTAAAGGAATATATGCTCAATATATGGAAAAAGGATCTGCATTTGTTAGTGATATAAAAACATTATTAAGTATGACAGGAAAAGCAACTTTAATGGATGTTGCTGCTTCAATTAATATTGATATCACAAATGTTGATTTCTGGAGATCTTCTTTAGAAGTAATTAAAGAGGATATTCAACTATTCCTTGATATCACAAAATAAAATAATACAAGCCAAGCTCAATCAGTATACAACTGATAAGAACTTGGCTTTTTATTTTATTTCTTATTTTTCCTAAACAATCTAATAATCATTAATAATACCACACCTAAAGTAATACCAATACTATCTATTAATACATCTACGACTAATCCACTTCTTCCTGGAACCATTGTTTGAATATATTCATCAGTTATTGCTATTAATAAAGGAATAGCAAAACTATATATGTATTTATATGATATCGGCAAATTGGTTTCAAAAAAGATTAATGTAATTAATAGTGCAAGAATAAAATATTCAAATATATGGGCTAATTTTCTAATCCATGTAGAAAGCGTACTAATATCGACATCAATTCCCACCTTAGTGAATAGATCATATAAGAACCCTACAACTCTACCACTTTGGGATGCCGAAACTTGAGCATTTTGTAAAGAGTTAAAAAATATAAAGATAATCCATATGATTACCATCGTTATTAATACCTTTTTTTTCATAATTCCACTTCCTATTTATTAAAATACTTAACAGTTAAAATAAATCCTTGATATTTTACATCGTTTTACTGTATAATTATTGTATTCAAACTTATATATGTTATAATTATTATAGTTATTTAACAACAACTATTATACAATAAACGGTTGTTTTAAGCAATTAATCTTTCATATTATATATAGTCCCATGAATTGGTATATTAATTTATCAAATTATGTTGACATCTCTAAATCCATATGATAAAATAGTTTGAACTTCAAATGATTTGGGTTTCAAACAATTTGACATTCAAAGTATATTTGAAGTGGATTAAAGGAGATATGATTTATGAACAAAAAAATTGCTATTCTTACAGATAGTTCATCATCAGTATATGCTTATAATCATAATTATGAGAATATATTTGTTATCGATATTCCTGCATTCATTGGCGATCAAATTTTCAATGATTTCAAGAATAATGGCGATGAACCTTTCTTAAATGCTTTAGCGCAAACTGATGTTATTCCCAAGACAAGTCAACCTTCAGTTGGTGAAACTTTGGAAATGTATGACCATATTAAATCATTGGGTTATACTAATATTATTTACTTACCAATTGCTAAAGAGCTATCTGGAACATATCAAAACGCTCATTTAGCTAGAGATAGTCATGAAGGTATTGAAATTGAGATTGTTGATACACAAACTACTGTTTCTGTCCTAGGAGCAATGGTTCTAAGAGCAGCTGAAATGGTTAAAGCTAACAAATCTGTTTCAGAGATTATTCAAGGGGTGCTTAATTTAAAAAACAAATGGGGCTTCTTCTTCGGAGTTAATGATTTAACACCATTAATTAAAAATGGACGCTTGTCAAATGCGAAAGGATTTGTTGCGAACTTTTTAAAGATTAAACCTTTATTACAGTTAAACCCGAATGGAACGCTTCTTGCTGTAAAGAATATTCGTACATTTAAAAAGACTTTACAAGAGGTTGTTAATTCTGTTGTTGAAAATGTTACTCCAGGAACTGGAGTTATCCATATTCTTCATACAAATACAACTGAGTTTAAAGATATTGCAATTGAATTAATTAAAGAAGTATTACCAAATAATGAAATTAAAACTTTTACCCTTTCACCAACAATTGTAGCCCATGTCGGCTTATCAGTAATTGGTGTAGGGTGGATTAACTATTAAAACAAGGAGGAATTAAAATGTTTGATAAAGTAGTTGAAATCGTTGCTAAAGGTTTAAATGTTAGCAAGGATAAAATAAATATGGAATCTAATTTAGCGGAAGATTTAGGTGCAGATTCACTTGATGCTGTCGATTTAATAATGACAATTGAGGATGAATTTGGAATTAGTGTTCCTGATGACAAAGCCCAAGGTTTTACTAAGATTGGTGATATAGTCTCGTTTTTAGAAGAAACCAAATAAAACTGACTAATGAGACGAATGAGGTTTATACTTTTATTCGTCTTTTATAGATATTGAGGAGGAATTATGAATTTTGAACAAGTACAAGCGTTAATTAAAACATTTGAAGAGTCTTCTCTTCGCGTTCTAGAAATTGAGCAAGATGGCTTTAAAATTCGCTTAAGTAAAAACAATGATATGGTTATTGAGAAACAAGTTGAGTCTCTTAAAGAAGTCATTGAAACACCTGTAGAAAATGGTGTAGCCGTTAAATCTCCATTGGTTGGGACATTCTATGCATCTGCAAGTCCAGATGAAGAACCATTTGTAGCCGTTGGTGATACAGTTGTTGCTGGCCAAAAATTATGTATTATTGAAGCAATGAAAATTATGAATGACATTACTTCACCAATCAGTGGTACAGTTACTAGAATACTTCCGCAAGATGGTACTGCGGTAGGTTATGATCAAATTTTAATGACAATAGTTTAAAGGGGATATTATGGCAAATAAAATTTTAATTGCAAATCGTGGAGAAATTGCTGTAAGAATTATTCGTGCTTGTAAAGAATTAGGAATTGCATGTGTAGCAGTTTATTCTAAAGCAGACGCAAATAGTCTACATGTTAAACTCGCTGATGAAGCAATTTGTGTCGGTGGAGAAAAAAGTAGTGATAGTTATTTAAATATGAATAATATTATTTCTGCTGCCATTGCAACTGGATGTAATGCCATCCACCCTGGTTATGGATTCTTATCAGAAAACGAAAAGTTCGTTGAAATCGTTGAGAAATGTAATATTAAATTTATTGGACCAAAAGCAGAATCAATTGCTAAACTTGGAAATAAAGCTATTGCGAGAAAAATCGCAAAAGCAAATTTAGTTCCTACGGTTCCCGGATCTGATGGTGTTGTTGAAACATTGGAAGAGGCAATTGAAATAACTAATAAAATTGGTTATCCAATTTTAATTAAAGCTGCTAATGGTGGTGGTGGTAAGGGTATATCTATTATCCGTAGCCATGGTGAATTGAAATCTTCATTTTCTCGAACTAAATTAGAAGCTAAAGCAAATTTTGGTGTCGATGCTGTTTATATCGAAAAATATATTGAAAACCCCCATCATGTTGAAGTGCAAATCCTTGCTGATAAAGCAGGAAATACTATTTACTTAGGGGAAAGAGATTGCTCAATTCAAAATCGTAATCAAAAAATGGTTGAAGAATCTCCTTCAGTTCTTGTTGATTTGCGCTTACGACGCTTATTGGGGCGTTCAGCTGTTAAGATTGCTAAGGCTGTTAACTACGAAAATGCTGGAACAGTTGAATTTATTGTTGATAAAAATAATAAATATTATTTTATTGAAATGAACACTAGAATTCAAGTTGAACATCCTGTAACTGAAGCAGTAACAGGAATAGATTTAATTAAAGAACAAATTAAAATTGCATATGGTCAAAACCTTTCAATTACACAGGAACGTGTTAAAGTTAAAGGTTGGGCCGTTGAATGTCGAATTGTAGCTGAAGCTCCTTTGGATGACTTTAGACCTTCACCTGGGGTTATTAAGAATATTGTCTTCCCCGGTGGTAATGGTGTAAGAATTGATACCCATATATATAATGGATATGTTGTACCACCATATTATGATTCTTTACTAGCAAAGTTAATTACTTATGCACCAACTAGATTAGAAGCCATTCGTAAAATGCGTGTTGCCCTCGAACAATTTATGATTGATGGCATCGAAACAAATATTGAAATGTTATATTTACTAATGCATAATCCTGATTTTGTTAGAGGGACATATGATACAAGCTTTGTAAGTAAATTTGTTGAGTTAATGAAGGTGGACCGAAATGAATGATTTTATTAATGAAAGACGTGCCAAAGTAGAGATTTGGAAAAAACAATATCGTAAAAAAGCAAAAAATGAACAGAAGGTTGAAATACCTGAAGGTTTATTTGTGAAATGTGAATCATGTTTTGAACCAATTTTCTATGATGATTTAATTGAAAACTTACATGTATGTCCAAAATGTAATTATCATTTCCGGATTAACCCTCGTCAAAGACTTGACCTTACAATTGATAAAAATACATTCTCAGAAATGTATGCAAATATTGCAACAACAAATCCTCTTGATTTTCCTGAATATTTAGAAAAAATAAAGTCTTATCAAGAAGATTCTGGGGAAGTTGATGCTTTTGTCTGTGGAGTTGGAAAAATCAACGGTATTGATTGTGCTATTGGAATTTTAAATTCATTCTTTATGATGGGAAGTATGGGAAGTGTTGTTGGGGAAAAAGTAACAAGAATTACTGAATATGCAACGGAGCATAAGCTTCCTTTAATTATCTTTTCTGCTTCAGGTGGTGCAAGAATGCATGAAGGGATTTATTCTTTAATGCAAATGGCAAAAACATCTGCTGCAATTAAAAAGCATGATAATGCTGGTTTATTATTCCTTTCTATCCTTACTAATCCAACTACTGGAGGCGTAGCCGCTTCTTTTGCTTCTCTAGGCGATATTATAATTGCTGAATCAGGAGCTCTAATTGGCTTTGCCGGTAAAAGGGTTATTGAGCAAACAATTAAAGAGGAATTACCAAAAGATTTTCAAACTGCCGAATTTCAATTAGAAAAAGGGCAAGTTGATATTGTCATAAGTAGATCGCAGTTAAAAAAATTAATTTCAAATTTGTTGGAAATGCATAGGTGAGTATATGAATTTTGAAGAAAAAGTATGGGAAAAAGTATTAATTGCAAGGCATAGTAAAAGACCTACTGCAAAAGTATTAATAGACTATATAGTTGATGACTTTATCGAATTACATGGTGATCGATATTATCGCGATGATTTATGCATGATTTCCGGGATTGGTTTATTAGGCGATATGCCTATTACTGTTATTTCCCAAGAAAAAGGGGAAACTACTAGGGATAAAATTCAATACAATTTTGGAATGCCCCATCCTGAAGGATATCGCAAAGCTCTAAGGTTAATGAAACAGGCCGAAAAGTTTAATCGTCCTATCTTATTTATTATTGATACACCTGGAGCATATCCGGGGAAAGGCGCTGAAGAAAGAGGCCAAGCAAGGGCAATTGCTTATAATCTCGCAGAAATGATAGATCTTAAAGTACCTTTAATATCTGTTGTTCTCGGTGAAGGTGGGAGTGGTGGAGCACTTGGAATTGGCGTAACTGATGAAATTTGGATGTTTGAGAATTCAATTTATTCTATTCTCTCTCCTGAAGGTTTTGCTTCTATTCTATATAAGAATGCAGCTTACGCGCAAATGGCTGCAAGCCGTATGCGACTAACATCAGAAGATTTATTATCATTTAATATTATCGATAAAATTATTCCTGAGTTCAATGGTGGGCTTCATATTGAATTCGAAAAGTCATTTTCCCTTTTAAAGAAAGACTTAATATCTAAATATAAATCTTTGTTAGCATTGGATGCTAATAATTTAATTACTAATAGATATAATAAGTATAGGAAAATTGGCGTATATGAGGAATCTTAATAATCTAATCAATAAGGTTGGGGAATCATTTTTTGAATTCCAATCTAAGCTCCAGTTTTTTGAAAGAGAATATCTTCGTAAATACGAGATTGTTGACGTAACGCCAACAGAAGTAAAAGTTTTATATATTATCGGCTTATCCAATACAAAATCTATGTCGGATATAGCTGATCAATTGCGAATTACAAAAGGGACACTGTCTATTACAGTAAACTCACTTGTGAAAAAGGGATATGTGATTCGTAATCGTCATAAACAAGATCGACGAGTTATTATTCTCTATCTAACAAGAAAATCTATTTCCATTGTGAAACATTATGAAAAGTTTTATACGGAATTACTTCGAGGTTTATTTTCGGAGTTAAGTGAAGAGAAAATCCCAGTGGTAGATGAAATATTAGAAAAATTAAATGTTATCATTGAATCAAACTTTTATGAAAATGTCCTTGTTTACGAAGAAACTGACCACACAAATAAGGAGAATAACAATTATGTTGAAGAAAATGAGGAAATCGAACAATATTAAAGTGGTTGCTACAGGGTCCTTTGTTCCTGAAAAAATAGTAACTAATCAAGACCTTGAAAAAATAGTTGATACATCTGATGAATGGATTAGTTCTAGAACTGGAATTAAGGCCCGTCGCTATGTTGAAAAAGAAAATGCTTTGGATTTAGCTTATGAAGCTAGTATTAAAGCAATAAATAAAGTGAATTATGATGTTAGCAAAATTGATCTTATCATTGTTGCTACAATTACTGCTCCAAACAAAACACCTTCGCTTGCAAATTTGCTTCAAGGAAAATTGGGGCTAGATAATATTATGAGTTTCGATATCAATGCAGCTTGTTCGGGCTTTATTTATGCCCTAGAAATCGCATCTAAATTATTAAATAATGGTGATTTCAATGCAGCCCTTGTTATAGGTGCTGAAACCTTATCAAAAATTACTAATTTTGAGGATCGTAGTACCGCTGTTCTCTTTGGAGATGGTGCCGGTGCAATGATTATTGAAAGCACAAATGAAGATAAGCCAGCTCATTTCTATTCTGCTGCTTCTTCAGATAAAGACTTGTCATTAACTGTAGATGAAAATATATCTATGGATGGGAAAAAAGTATATCAATTTGCTGTTAAGATCATACCTGAATCAATCCAAGTAGTTCTTGATGATGCTAATTTAGGTATTAATCAAATTAATAAAATTATTCCCCACCAAGCTAATATTAGAATTATTGAAACAGCAGCAAAATTATTGGAAAGCGATATGGATAAATTCTTTATCAATATTGATAAATATGGTAATACATCTGCAGCAAGTGTAATTATTGCCTTAGATGAATATATCAATAGTTTAGAAGATCATAATGATATAAAAGTATTGTTAGTAGCATTTGGCGGTGGCTTCACATGGGCATCTGCCATTCTAACATTATAGACAGGAGATTATATGAAAAATATTACTGAATTATTAAATATAAAATACCCTTTAATACAAGGAGGAATGGCTAATATTGCAACTGCTGTTCTTGCTTCTGCGGTTTCAAACGCTGGTGGATTAGGTTTAATTGGCGCCGGTGGAAATAATGTTGATTGGGTTCGTAATGAAATTAGGAAATGTCGTGAGTTAACTGATAAACCTTTCGGGGTTAATATTATGTTAATGAGTCCATATGCTGAGGATATCGCAAAAATGGTAATTGAAGAAAAAGTAGCAGTAGTAACAACTGGAGCTGGTAATCCTGCTCGTTTCATTCCTTCTTGGAGAGAAGCAAATATTACTGTTATCCCTGTCGTTCCATCCGTTGCCCTTGCTATTAGAATGGAAAGATCTGGAGCACATGCAGTTGTTGTTGAAGGAACTGAGGCTGGAGGCCATATTGGTGAATTAACAACAATGGCTTTAGTTCCTCAAGTTGTCGATGCTGTTTCTATTCCTGTAATTGCTGCAGGTGGAATTGCGGATAAACGTCAAGTTGCTGCTGCCTTTGTTTTAGGAGCAAAAGGCGTTCAAGTTGGAACTGTTTTACTGGCTAGTGATGAATGTCCCATCCATGTAAATTATAAAAATAAAGTTGTTGAAGCTAAAGACACTGATACTATTGTTACTGGTAGATCAACTGGAGCTCCAGTTCGTGTATTAAAAAATCAAATGTCACGTGAATATGCAAGGATGGAAGGAAATGCAACTTTAGAGGAATTAGAGAAATTAACTTTAGGTTCCCTACGTCGCGCTGTTCTTGATGGTGATGTCGATACTGGCTCTTTCATGGCTGGTCAAGTGGCTGGTTTAGTTAAAGAAATTAAACCTGTAAAAGTAATTATTGAAGATTTATTCAAAGATATTAATGCTTATAAGGAGCAAGTTGAAATATTATAATGGAACATAAAAAATTTGTTTGTTTGTTTGCTGGTCAAGGTTCACAATACATTGGAATGGGAAAAGATTTCTATGATAACTATGACTATGTAAGAACATTATATGATGAAGCATCATCAATCCTTGGATATGATATTGCGAAAATATGTTTTGAAGAAAATGAAAATTTAAATCAGACTATTTATACACAACCTGCTGTGGTTCTAACAACGATTGCTATTTATGAAGTTGCTAGAAGGGAATATGGAATTAATCCAACAGTAGTTGCGGGGTTTAGTTTAGGTGAATATGCAGCCCTATATGCTGCTGGTATCTTTAGCTTTAAAGATATCTTGTATTTAATAAATAACCGCGCCCATTTAATGGATCGTGAAGCAATAGAAAATCCTGGATCCATGGCAGCAATTATCGGAATGGACCGTGACGTCTTAAATGATATATGTAACGAAGTTGGAAATGTGGTTATTGCAAATTATAATTCAAGCAACCAATTAGTTATTAGTGGTTTAAAAGAAGCAGTTAACAATGCATGTGAAATTGCTAAGACAAAAGGTGCAAAAAGAGCAATTCCTTTAAATGTTAGTGGAGCATTTCACAGTTTCTTAATGCATAATGCTGCGATTGAAATGGGAATGGTTATTAACAAAGTATCCCATAATCAACCTAATGTTGATATCGTTATGAATGTCACAGCTAGACCATTAATAATAGATAATTTATTTGAGTTAATGATGAAACAAATTGAATCCCCTGTATATTGGGAAGATTCAATTAAATATATAATTGAAAATTATGATATTGACACATTTATAGAATTTGGCCCAGGCAATGTCCTGAGTGGATTAATGAGAAAAATTGATTCAAGTAAACAAACTTATAATATTAGTAAAATTGAAGAATTAAATATTTTAAAATAGGAGAGTTATATGGATTTAAAAAATAAAATTGCTATTGTAACTGGCGGAGCTAAGGGTATTGGTAACGGTATTGTTAGAACTCTTACTCAACTAGGGGCAACAGTTATTATTAATTATAATTCCAGCGCAACTGCTGCTCTTGAATTAGTTAATGAATTAAATGATGCTGGAGGTCAAGTTGAATGCGTCCAAGCAAATGTATCCGATTTTAATGAAGCACAAAAACTTATCGAACATGTAATCGCAAAATACGGAAAAATTGATATCCTGGTTAATAATGCTGGCGTCACTGCTGACAATCTTATTATGAGAATGTCTGAAGATGATTTTGATAAAGTTATTGATGTAAATTTAAAAGGTACTTGGAATTGCTGCAAACATGCTACAAAGTATATGACTAAAGCAAGATATGGAAAAATTGTCAATATCGCTTCTGTTGTTGGACTTATAGGAAATGCAGGTCAGACTAATTATGCAGCTTCTAAAGCAGGAATCATCGGTCTTACAAAATCATTAGCTCGTGAAGTTTCAAAAAGAAATATTAATGTTAATGCTGTAGCACCTGGTTTTATTAAAACACAGATGACTGAAGTTTTAAATGAAAATCTAATAGAACAAATGCTTAATACAATTCCTCTAGGTCGTTTAGGCGAAGTTGAAGATGTTGCTAATTTAGTTGCCTTCTTGTGTTCTGATTTAAGTTCCTATTTAACGGGACAAGTCATCAATGCTGATGGCGGCATGGTTATGAATTAAGGAGAATTATATGAAAAGAAGAGTTGTAATAACAGGAATGGGAGCTGTCACTCCTGTTGGTAATACAGTTGATGTAATGTGGGAGAATTTAATTAACGGGAAAAACGGAATTGATTTTATCACACAATTTGATACATCAGAAATGAAAATTAAAATTGGTGGGGAAGTAAAGGATTTAGATCCAAGTCAATATTTAGATCCCCGCGAGTATCGTAAACTAGATCGTGTCATTATGCTTGGTTTAGTTGCCGCTACGCAAGCATATAATGATGCTTCCCTTGCTGAAGCTAATATCAACAATGACCGTTTTGGGGTTTTTGTTACAAGTGGAATTGGCGGAATAAATACAATCGTTGAAGAAACAAAGAAATCAATGTCCCGCGGTGCTGATCGTGTTTCGCCATTCTTTATTACAAATTCCATAATCAATTTAGTTGGTGGAAATATTGCAATAAAGTTTAAAGCAAAAGGTCCTGCTTTACCGATTGTTACGGCATGTTCCGCTGGAACTAATGCTATTGGTGAAGCATTCCGTTATATCCGTGATGGTTATATGGACATCGGTTTTGCTGGTGGTTCGGAATCAGCATTTAATGAGTTGAGTATTGGAGGTTTCACTTCAATGAAAGCTTTAAACTCATCAAATGATCCTAACAATGCTTCCATTCCTTTTGATAAGAATCGTACTGGATTTGTCTTTAGCGAAGGGGCTGGTGTTGTAATCTTAGAAGAATTAGAACATGCACAAAAACGTGGTGCCAAAATATATGGTGAAGTTGTTGGTTATGGCACTACTTGTGATGCCTTCCATATTGCTGCTCCGGATGAAACAGCTGATGGAATTACAAAATGTATTATTAATGCTCTAGATGATGCTAATATTACTCCAGATAAAATCGATTTTATAAGCCCTCATGGAACTTCTACTGTTTTCAATGATAAACTTGAAACTTTAGGAATTAAACGTGCTCTAGGAGATCATGCATATAAAGTTAATATTTCTGGAACAAAATCAATGACTGGTCATGCACTTGGTGCAATCGGAGCTATTGAAGCAATAATTTCAATAAAAGCAATTAATGATAGTATTTGTCCACCAACAATTAATTTAAATAATCCAGATGAAGAATGTGATTTGAACTATACACCTAATGTGGCAGTGAAAAGAAATATAGATTATGCTATGAGTAATAGTTTAGGATTTGGCGGCCAAAACGCTGTTATTATCTTAAAGAAATACGAGGATGCATAATATGTTAGATAGTAATCAAATTCAAGAAATCCTTCCCCATCGTTATCCTTTTCTTCTAATTGATCGTGTTGATGAATTAGAAGTAGGGTTCCGTGCAAAGGGAATAAAATGTGTTACTGTCAATGAAGCGCATTTCAATGGTCATTTCCCTCAAAAACATGTTATGCCTGGAGTTTTAATTATTGAATCCCTAGCACAAATGGGAGCTGTAGCAATTCTTTCAGATGAAAAATATAAAGGTAAACTTGCTTATTTTGCTGGAATTAGAAGTGCAAAATTTAGACGTCAAGTTGTCCCTGGCGATGTTTTAACTCTTGAAGCTGAATTAATCAAATTAAAAGGTTCTTTTGGAATAAGCAAAGCCGTAGCTATGGTTGGTAATGAAATAGCCTGTGAATGCGAAGTAATGTTTTCTATCGGCTAAGCATATGAAAATTAAATCAATTGTTCGAATATCATTATTTTCGGCATTAATTTGTATTGCAACTGTTGCAATTCCACCAATTCCAATCTTTTCTATTCCTGTAACATTACAAACTTTGATAATAATGCTTACTGCGTTTTTTTTAAAACCATCAGAAGCATTTATCTCGGTTTTATTGTATTTAGTTCTTGGCTTTATTGGTTTACCCGTCTTTAGTGGTTTTAATAGTGGCATCGCCTATATCCTTGGACCTACGGGAGGATTCTTACTTTCATTTCCAATCTCTGCTTTTTTAATTAGTTATTTTAAAGGTGGCTTGAGTTTTGGAAGATTGTTAATCGTCAATATATTGTTTGGAATTGTCTTTGTATACATTATTGCAATCCTGTGGATGCGAATTATTCTTGATATATCTTTTTTATCAGCAGCGAGTTCTTTATTAATTTTTGTTGCTATTGATACAGGAAAAGTTATTCTTGCTGCCTTTGTTGGAACAAAGCTAAAAGGTATATCAGTTTTAAATTAGGGCTTAAGCCCTTTTTTAAAAGAAAAAAGCATATCGAATATGCTTTCTTGGATATTATTTTAATTCGTCTTTTTTAATTAATCCCATATTTACATGGCAATAACCTTGTGGGTTCTTTTGAAGATAATCTTGATGATATTGTTCAGCTAGATAGTATCCATCTTCCTTTTCAACTTCCACAACTATTTTCGCATCATATGATTTTTGCTTTTCCGTGATAAATTCGTCAATAATCTTTTTGTCCTCTTCATCTAAATAATAAACTCCTGTGCGATATTGCATACCAATATCTCCACCTTGCTTATTAATAGATGTTGGATCAATAAATCTAAACATATGTTCAAGAATAGTTTTAAGACTTATAATACTTTCATCATAATATATTTCACATGCTTCAGAATGGGTTACACGATGATTTACTAAATCTTCATATGATGGCGCAACGGAATTTCCGTTTGCATAACCAACAGTTGTAGAAACGATACCTTTTAGTCGACGATAGTATTCTTCAACACCCCAGAAGCATCCACCAGCTAATATAATTTTTTTGATTTTATTTCCCATTTTAATTAACTCCTTATTATATATTATCCTACCATCTTTAAGAATAAATTTCAATAAATATTTAAAATTATTACCGATAAAAATCTTTGTTTATAAAATATCTTATGTTATAATTAATGCGTATTAAAGGAGAGAGAATACTTGTACAAAATATTAGAAAAAAGGACATTAAATCCTAATGTAAAATTAATGCGAATTGAGAATGATTTGATTCATATGAATGCTCAACCAGGCCAATTTGTCATAATTCGAGTTAAAGAAGGGGGAGAAAGAATTCCACTTACAATTTTTGATGTTGATGAACATTCTATTAGTATCATCTATCAAGTTGTTGGTGCTACTACTTCTAAATTAGATCATTTAAATGTTGGCGAACATTTACTTGATATTGTGGGTCCACTTGGAACGGCTACTGATTTAGATAATGTCAGTAAAGTAATTGTTGTCGGTGGTGGTGTTGGTTGTGCCATAGCCCATCCGATTGCAAAGAAACTATATAATAATGGAGTTGAAGTTACCTCAATTGTAGGTTTTAGAAATAGTGAATTTGTTATCTTAGAAAAAGAATTTCAGGATTGCTCAAATCATTTCATCCTAACTACTGATGATGGTAGTGCTGGAGTCAAAGGTTTTGTTACTGATAGTTTAAGACAACTTCTTGAAAAATGTTCATATGATAAAGTCTTTGCTATTGGCCCTGTTCCTATGATGAAATTTGTATCCCTTCTAACAAAGGAATTTAATACAAAAACAATTGTCAGCCTTAACTCCATCATGGTTGATGGGACAGGAATGTGTGGAGGATGCCGTGTAACTGTTGACGGTGAATCTAAATTTGCCTGTGTGGATGGGCCTGATTTTGATGGACATTTAGTTGATTTTGATCAACTTACAAAAAGGAATTCAGTTTATAATGAATTTGAAAGAACTAGTCATTGTGACTACTGTAAACTTTTAGAGGTGAATGGTCTTGAATAAACAAAGAATGACTAATTTAGATCCACTTATAAGAACTAAAAGTTTTAATGAAGTAGCGTTAGGCTATTCAGAAAAAGAAGCCTTATTAGAAGCATCGAGATGTCTCCACTGTAAACACAAACCCTGCGTTGGCGGTTGTCCTGTAAATATTAATATTCCTGAATTTATTAAAGAGATATCAAACAATAATATCAATAAAGCATATGAAATCATTTTAAAAGATAATTTATTTCCTTCAATTTGTGGACGTGTATGCCCGCAAGAATCACAATGTGAATCTAAATGTGTTCGCGCTATTAAAGGTGAGTCTGTTGGGATTGGTCGCCTTGAACGTTATGTAGGGGATAATCAATCATATAAAGAACAAATCGAGATTAAAGATAATTTTATTAAAGTAGCAATTGTTGGTTCTGGACCTAGTGGTTTGACTTGTGCATATGAACTTCGTAAAATTGGATTTGATGTTACAATTTTTGAAGCTCTACATTTACCAGGTGGAGTTCTAACATATGGTATTCCTGAATTTCGTTTACCTAAGAGCATTGTTAATGATGAAGCTATTAAATTAAAAGCAATGGGCATCCATATCAAAACTAATGTTGTTATCGGAAAAACGATCACGATTGATCAGTTAGAAGATTTAGGCTTTAAAGCTATATACTTAGCAAGTGGAGCTGGTTTACCTAAGTTTATGAATATTCCTGGGGAAAACTATAATGGTGTCTTTTCAGCGAATGAATTTTTAACAAGAGTAAATCTAATGAAAGCATATGAAGAAGATAGTGATACTCCTCTATTCAAGGCAAAATCAGTATCAGTTATTGGTGGCGGAAACGTTGCGATGGATGCTGCTAGATGTGCTAAACGCCTAGGAATAGAGAATGTCTATATTATTTATCGACGTGGTAAGGAGGAACTTCCTGCAAGATTAGAAGAAATCGAACATGCTGAGGAAGAAGGAATTGAATTTCTACTCCTTACTAATCCTATTGAAATTATTGGTGATGAAAAATTTGCTGTTTCAAAACTTAAATGCATTAAAATGGAACTTGGTGTAGCAGATGCAAGCGGAAGGCGTAGTCCTAACCCTATTCCAAATAGTGAGTTCTTCGTTGAAACAGATATGATTATTATGGCTTTAGGTAATTACCCTAATCCATTAATCAGCAAAACAACAAAGGGCATTGATACAAACAAATACGGATGTTTCATTGTTGATGAAAGTATGGCAACTTCTCGAGTTGGAATATATGCAGGAGGAGATGCTACCACTGGTGCAGCTACGGTTATTCAAGCAATGGGTGCAGGAAAAATTGCCGCTAATTCAATATCTAAATATTTATCAAAATAAAAAACCTTCGAAAGAAGGTTTTTAATGTTCTAGATAAGCATTTAGAAAGTTGTATATAGCTTCAGCACCTGATGTTTCAAATTCCGCATATGTTACATTTTGTGAATTTGTTTTAATTGATATTAATGAAGGAACTTCATTAATATATAGTTCATCCCATTTAGTTACATTGTTTACCCAGAAGTTACCATTTGTTCCTTGACCAAATTCTTTATTATATGATCTATAGATTTTCTTATTTACTTCCTTTGATAAGTTGACAGCATAGACTTTGCTTTTATGTGAAAAGTCTGCTTCCTCGTTAATTACTTTATTATATGTTTCAATAATTGGCTTTAATGTTTCAGTGTCTTCACTATCGTCTTTAAAGAAAAAGATATAGTAATTTCCTTCTTGAGTGAAAATGTCTTCTCCTTCTACTTCAACAAGTTCGCCTTCCTTTTTACATCCACTTAATACTAGTACAGCTAATACTAATACAATTAGCGTTAATATTTTTTTCATTTTTCTTTCCTCCCGCCAATGGCATATGATAATATTTTTTTAGGTACATTGTGTATAATCATTTCATGATCTCGTTCAGGATCGCGAATAAATCCGCTTTTTAATAATACTTTTCCTGAGTTTATGTTTTCTTCCACATGCCCTGCGATAATTAAAGTTTTCCCCTTTTTTTGCAAATATATTACAAATTCCTTAACTGCTTCACTAACATATCCTTTTCCCCAATAATCTTCATGGATTCCATATATTATTTGACATGTCGTCGGTGTTAAGTCATAAGTTGATAAACCAATAAAACCAATTAATTTATTTGTGCTTCTTTCAATAATCCCCAATTTATGAATTAAGCCTCTTACATATTGGTTTTGGGCTTTTGCGATTACATGGATTACATCTTCAATCGCTCGAATTGGCTCTGTTGATAGATATTTATGAACGACTTCACTTGAAGCAAAACGAAAATAATCCTCTTTATCATCAATTGTTATTTCCCTAATAATTAATCTTTGCGTTATTATCGGCTTGAAATATAGATAGTCTTGATCTAACATTTCTAAAATACCTCGGTAATAAGAATAATCAATATGTTGATAAACAGTTTTGGTACCATGCATAGTATAGACGATTCTCGTCTTTTTTATAAACAGCATGTACAATAATACTAACGAAAATAACAAAAAAACAAATGCAAGAAAATCTAAAAAAATAAAGCTTGTCTCACTTAATTCTAATTTGCTAATAAATGGGTTCTTATCACGGTTGACAATGACCCATTTACTTATTAGAGAAATAAGTAAAAAGACAGTACAGGGCAAAAATAACCCTAAAAACGTATGTTTTTTGATATTCAAAGAATACAAATCCCTTAAATATGACTGATTAAGATTCATAGGCTTATATCTTAGAATTAACCTTTGTTTATCTGTTTTTCTAAATGAACTAGTTAAACCATACCATTCTTTTTTTGTATATTCTTTATTCTGATAAATAATTTTACTTTTGATTCTTTTAATCTCTTTATTATTAAAAAATATATCTAGTTCTCTTTTTGACCACATAGATATATTATACACTAAACAGCTTAAATATTAAAGCCTTTTTAAGAAAAAAACTGTAATTATAAACCAAACACCAATCATACTTATAAATAACTTAAATGTTCTTAGGCCTGGAAATAGTAAGCATAGTAATACTCCGACTAAATATGCTCCTAATAGAATAACTTCTAAATATATGAAATTATATCTTCTTACTCCTTTTAAAATTAGAAACGAACCAACTACACCAACTAGCGATGCATATAAAAGAACGTCACCAAATAACCAAAAAAGAATAAAACACATAATGCCCGATATAACATATATTAACCCCATTATATCACCTACTTAATGTTTATTAGAAAAGTTACAAATAATGCCCTTTTTTTAATATTTTTTAATAACAAAAACACATCCCTTTAGAACTGACCCCAAATAGTTGGACAGTATTTAATTAAAGAACTAGATTAATA
>ENA-UOOK01003005-UOOK01003005.1-fermentation-metagenome-genome-assembly--contig:-NODE-3005-length-19797-cov-6.210313_pt1 | contig 19797 bp, 16 predicted proteins | sample MGYA00245777_ERZ724023 | MGnify/ENA primary metagenome ERZ724023 (study PRJEB28704, sample SAMN03018312) | fermentation metagenome | biome: anthropogenic terrestrial biome; feature: soil; material...
GCTCCACTCGGAAATTGCAAGCAAGCTTGCATTTCCTCATTACGCTTTTATTATATTATAGACTTTGCCCAGGTGTGAACAGTAACTGAAGAACAGCTCTATTTACATTATCTTGTATAATTTATTGACTGCACTAATATAAATCATTATAATGATTTATAGAATGTCCGCATAGTTTATATAAAAATCCATGTTGACTCTAAAGCTCCCCGCCAGAACCTTTTGCGGCAGCTTTAAAGCAGGCGGATACAGAAAGGAAGAGTGTTTTTATGAAAAATATACCGGAGGTAAAGTTAGGGATTGTTGCCGTAAGCAGGGATTGTTTTCCGATGGAACTGTCCATTCGTCGAAGGGAAGCCGTTGTTGCTGCTTATAAAAAAAGAATCGGCAACATTTTTGAATGTCCTACAACGGTAGAAAATGAAAATGATATGAGGAAAGCTCTATCTGAGGTTGAGAATGCAGGATGCAACGCCCTTGTTGTATATCTGGGTAACTTCGGACCGGAAACCCCGGAAACTTTATTGGCAAAGTATTTCGACGGACCTACTATGTTTGTCGCGGCTGCCGAGGAAAGCGGCGATGATTTATTGGATGGCAGAGGTGACGCTTATTGCGGTATGCTTAATGCCAGCTACAACTTAAAATTAAGAGGAATCAAAGCTTACATACCGGAATATCCGGTTGGAAACGCAGAAGAAGTTGCCGATATGATCGGCGAATTCCTTCCGGTTGCAAAAACAATTATCGGTTTAAATGATCTTAAGATTATCTCTTTTGGTCCTCGTCCCCAGGATTTTCTTGCTTGTAACGCACCGATACAGCAGCTTTATAATGTAGGTGTTGAAATCGAAGAAAATTCCGAACTGGATCTATTTGCAGCCTATAATGAACATGCCGATGATCCCCGTATACCGGAAGTAATCCGAAGCATGGAGTTAGAGCTGGGCTCCGGGAATAAGATGCCCGGTATTCTACCTAAATTAGCACAATATGAACTGACCCTGCTTGATTGGGCAGAGGCTCATAAAGGATCCAGACAATTTGTAGCCTTTGCAAATAAATGCTGGCCCTCCTTCCAGACGCAGTTCGGTTTTGTCCCTTGCTACGTTAACAGCCGCCTTACCGCGATGGGTATTCCGGTTTCCTGTGAGGTAGATATCTACGGTGCTTTAAGCGAATATATCGGTACCTGCATCAGCGAGGATGCTGTTACCCTTCTTGATATCAACAATACGGTTCCGAATGATATGTATCAGACCGAGATCAAGGGCAAATACCACTACAGTATCAAAGATACCTTTATGGGATTCCATTGCGGCAATACAGCAAGCTGTAAGTTAAGCAATTATACTATGAAGTATCAGAAAATCATGGCCAGAAGCTTAGAGCCGAATCAGGAACCCGACATTACCAGAGGAACTCTGGAGGGAGATATCCTGCCCGGTCAGATTACATTTTTCCGTTTACAGAGTACTGCCGATGCAAAATTAAGAGCATATGTTGCGGAAGGAGAAGTGCTTCCGGTAGCAACCCGTTCCTTCGGATCAATCGGTGTTTTTGCAATTCCGGAAATGGGACGCTTCTATCGTCACGTACTCATCGAAAAGAATTTTCCGCACCATGGTGCCGTGGCTTTTGGACATTTTGGCAAACCGCTGTATGATTTGTTCCGGTACCTTGAGGTTGAAGATATTGGCTTTAATCAGCCCAAGGAAATGCTATACCGCACGGAGAATCCTTTTGCATAATAATCATACCTTTCTTCAAAGCCTGTAAACTTTGGGCCGCAGGCACAATATACCCCCGCTTTTCTTTGATTTGTACAAATTGAAGAAGATGATTTGTTAGGAAGGCTTTATTTGGAAGGATGTATTTTACCTAATCATTTCGGTTACACTAATTCCGAGGTGATGTTATGTCCTATGTAGCTCCGGCAATCAAGGATAAATTTGAAACACTATCCATTGATCTAAAAAATGCTATTTTAGATCGGAATGTTGAACTCTATGATATTCACGATCTCATTAATGTACTCGAACAAATTGTTAACGAGGGTGAGCAGGAAGAACAAAAAGTTTAATTAAATATGAATTTTTATAAATAAGGGATTGCTGCATTCCACTATGCTGCAATCCCTTATTTATCTGCCTACGGCAGAACGCACTCGGCGCTAGAGTTTGCCTTGGCAAACTTCACATTTCCAAAAAGCCAAAATAGCCGCCTTCTAGTTCGGTAATAACTTTTTCCTAGAATAATCTTAATTTTGATCTCTTCTTTGGATTTAAATTTATATTATCGAGTTCCATATATGTAAGCTCACTCCTTCCTTCTCCTTCGTTCGCCAAACATCCTGCATTTTCCCCAGGTAACAAAGTGAAATTCAAGAATAACCACAACCTGCAAAATTTGCCGCTATATTTTATATTACTATACCATATTTACCATTTCCTGTAACCTATAACATAAAATATGGTTAGGTGTCAAATATATCGAATAGAAAAAGTAATTTTGCAAATACTACTAGAAGTAAATCGAAAGGAGCTTTATGATTATGTATCGTGATATGGAAGACAATAAAGGTACTCCAACAAAGAGAACCGGTGCAGATAAAGATACCAATACTGATAATGAAGTAAAAGATGATACACATACAGAGATTGAACAGCCGAATCATACAAGCGCTACTCCGGAAATACCTGCGGAAATGCCCGCAAGAGATCGTTAATAAAAAGGAATATGAATTTGCAATTTACGTTAACCAAAAAACCGGGTTGTTGTAAACACTTTTCTTGTGCTGTTTACAACAACCCGGTTTTTCATACCAAAATCTTAAAATAATTTATGATACCCATATCAATTACGGAATACGCAATTGTACTATTAGCCAAAGAGTACAAAGTATCCAATAACCAACGTTCCCAAAACAATTCGATACCAACCAAACACTTTAAAATCATTATTTTTAATGTATCTTATCAGGAAGCGAATCGCTATGAGGGAAACTGCAAAAGCAGCCACCATACCGGTAAGCAGTATAGCAATCTCCATTCCTGTAAAATGGAAGCCAAACTTCCAAAGCTTTAATGCACTTGCGCCAAACATAATCGGAATGGATAGAAAGAAGGAATATTCCGCGGCAACATATCGTGAAGTACCAAGCAGGATTGCACCTAGAATCGTAGCACCCGAACGGGATGTTCCGGGGATTAAGGACAGAACTTGAAATACCCCAATAAGAAAGGCTGTTTTATAGGAAAGTTCACTAAAGTTCTTGATTTTACTCTCTTTTCCCTGATTGCGGTTTTCTATCACAATAAATAAAATACCATAAACGATCAATGTGATGGCTACTGTTATATAATTATAAAAATGCGCATTGATCCAATCATCGAATAATACGCCGATAACTCCTGCAGGAATTACTCCGATAATTACCTTATACCAGATACTCATGGTATCTAATTTCTCCTGCCTTGTTTTACTAGGCGAGAATGGATTTAGCTTATGAAAATACAACAGAATAACTGCCATGATAGCACCTAACTGGATTACCACAAAGAACATTTCCTTAAATTCATCCCGGGCGCTTAGCTGTATAAATTCATCTACCAAAATCATATGTCCGGTACTGCTGATCGGCAGCCATTCCGTGATTCCCTCTACAATCCCCAATAGGGCCGCTTTCAATAATTCGATTAATAATGTCATCTCTGTCCTCCACCTATTTTTCGTTAATAATCTAGTTCATTACATATTTATTACGGAGCCCTTCTTATTTCATCTAGCCATGACTCAAAACAGCTGTCTCTTTTATTCATCCCTCCAAGTAATATATTTTATAAACATTATAAAATAGTAAACATTTCATGTCTATATAATTTTCAATTTAATTTCTATTCCCGTTATAGTGATGTTACTCCCCAAGTACCAATTGTACCAGTATAACGAGTAAACGAAACATACTTATTTTGATGCCTTTAGTACCGCCTGCAATGCATCTTGCAGTACTTTAGAAAAATTAATTCCAGCTTTCTCTGCCTCAACATTAAGCCAATAAGGAATTGTGCAATTTTTTTTAACTGCATGATTATCTACTCTTTTTCGATATTCTGTAAAATCCACATCTACTAAAGTAACAATATCCTTATCGCCTGGTTGAATTTTTACCATATATGGTTTTGGTAATGGCTTTCCGTCATCCTCCATATCGATTCCCATTAGACCAATCGCATCTCGTGCCATTGAAATAGAATCGGCTATGCTGTTTCCTTGTGTTGCTATATCAAAATCTGGGATTGATACATAGTATCCATTTTTTTCCTCTGCTATTATTATTGGATAAGCCTCTTTCATGATGATTCCTCCTTTACCGGGAATAATAGATGAAGTCAAGAGGAAGTGCTCTACAGCCCCAACTTCTTGATTATCTCTTTTGCCAACCTCTCATTTAATTCTGCATGTCTTGGAATTGGTTCCGATTTTGTACCGTTGGTATATATATCATGGTTTCCACCATACCGTTTTAAGTACCATCCATTTTTTTCGAGAAGCTTTATTAAATCTTTTCGTTTCATCTATTGTTGCCCCCTTGCGTTTATATAATACGCCCTTTATGCGTATTTGTCAATTATTTTTATGCGCATTATATACACACACAAAGAGAAGCTTTTCCATAATTATATAAGAGAACTGGACAGTCAAAAGTTTTTAAAAAAAAGATAACCCTTTCAAGCCATTTTATGGTATCCTATTAGTTATGACACTATAAAGGATAAAATCACCGAAAGAGTTATCTGACATTCAGTCTACCACACTTTCAGGTGTTCCGGAGCAATAGGATTACTTTTTGCTTCGGGCGGTCTGCCAATTTGCTAACATTGCATACATTTCTATATTGGCGGCATGATCCAGCGCATTCCTACGCAAATCCTTATCGCGTTCCTGTGTCCCCCATCCTCTGATCCAATTGATCGGCAGATATCCTTCATATAAGTAATTCTCATACGCAAAATCCATGGTATTCTGAAATGTTATAATGTATTCTTCTGCCTGCTCCGGAGCATATTCGTACAAATCGATATAGCCTCTTAGCAGAATACAATTAAACCATATATTTGACGTACACGGCCAGTAAGTAACGGTATCGGATACCGTCCGGCTAAAGTAATCATAAGCACCTTTCGCTGCCGACAGAGCCTCCTTTAAATATTTTTCTTCTCCGGTAGCCCCATACAATGCCGCTGCTCCCGAGATCATAGTTCCGGTATTATAGGTATAGTATCCTCCCCCGGGCACACCCTCGATCCAGTTCCCATCCTCATCCGGATGCGCCCTTACCAGATCTTCGTAGATATTTAGCTCCGGATTCTTTAATGTAATTGAAAAATCGTACACTTTTTTCGCCCATTCCAGATACTCTTCTTTTCCTGTATGCTGATATAGATCCACAAGAGGTTTGATCACCGGCTGGTTCGAACAGCTGTGCCTTGCTTCCTTTCTGGTATCCCAGAATATGCCCCCCAAAGGTTCAAACCAGGCTTCCTCAAGAACGAAGTTCATTAAATATTCTGCTTTTTCTAAATATTCTGTTTTCCCTGTCACCTCATAGGAGCGTAAAAAATTTATCACCAGCCACTCATTGTCATCATAAGCTAATCCGGGGTCTGTTGCTCCCAGCTTCCTGCTGCCCCGTCGGACAACATATCCCCATAATTCACCATCTTTCTGATAGCCATAATAATCCAGATTCTCATTTACATGGTGAAGCATCGGTATCTGCTCCGGATCCATAATTGCAAGCTGGGACTGCATTGACATCAGGGCTCCGTATTCCCAACAGGTTGCAGGCTCATTCTTAACCTGTGTTTTCGTCAGTACCTCAGGCGGATAATACAGCCTCAGAAAGCCTTTCTCCATCATATAAAAATCCTTATAAAACTGCTCCGCCATTTCGGAAGCTCTTTTCTTATCTCTTTCGGCCAGCTCCTTTATTTCCATGCTATTTGTAAAGGTTTGTGCCAGTTTACTATGATCTTGTAAATTACCAGTCTGTATTTCATCCATTTTCTTCTCTCCATTTACTGTTTCCGATTTTTTCTCTCTATCTATTGTTTCGGAGTTCTTCTTACCATCTGTTGTTTTCAAGTTTTTCTCTTCCTCTGCTGTTTCCGACTTGCCTTGCTGTAAAACCTCACTGTTATTTTCGTTAACCGCAGTATTCGTATATGCTGCAGTATCCTTTGATGCCTTATCACTTGGTGCCGTATCGCTGCATGCCGACAGAGCGATCATCGCTAGAAAGCACCACACTGCAGCTGCCGCAATCCCTTTTCGCCTTCCCATTATTTTCTTCCTTCCCTTAACCCACAATTCCGCTTCGCTCTATTCCTTTAATAAAATACCTCTGCAGCGCTAAATAAACTACAATAATCGGGAATATGGTAAATAATCCCGCCGTATTTTTTATAACGGAAAGATAAGCCGGATCTATGTCTCTGTTTGGTGAAATAACATTAAGCATAAGCCTTGTTAAAACCTGTATATTCGGTAATAGCAGGGGTGTATAGATCGCTTCCGACCACTGCCAGGTGAATGCAAACAAAAATATGGTCACCATAAGGGGGATACCGTTTGGTAACACAATATAAAAAAAGGTTTTAAATGCACCTGCCCCATCAATGTAAGCGGCTTCTTCCAATTCCTTCGGCAGGCCCCTGTAATATTGACGCATCATAAAAACATAGAGTCCGCCCTTTAAATTTAATCCGGTCAAAGACAAAATGATAAACGGCCATATGGTATTAAGCAGATTTATCTGAATCGGACCGATGGAAAAATACTTAAAGGTTAAAAACAACGGAACCAGTATTGCCTGCGGCGGCATCAGCAGGGTCAACATCAGTAGTCCGAAGATAAGGTTTTTCCCAAAAAATTTAAACCTGGCAAAGCCATATCCGGCGAAGGTCGAAACCATAACCTGGGCTATGGCAATCACACCTGAAAAAACGATCGAATTAAGCAAGGATCTGGGGTAGTTTAATTTGTAATATACATACTTGATATTATCCAAGACCGGATGCCTGGGAAAATACTTTACACTTGAATCGATAAGATCATCCACCGTCATAAAAGATGCAATTACTTTCACGATAATCGGATACAAAATGATAAATCCAAGTCCAAGTAAGATAATCGTTCTGATGATTTTCCAGCAGACCGAACCCAAAAACCGAACACTGATATATTTTGTTTTTAATCGAATTAACCTTACATTTTTCGTAAGAGCCACATTGTTATCCATTTTCACCCTCCCCTATCTAATCCTGATATACAATAAAACGGTTAATGATTAAGCATATAACGGCAATCGCTACGGCTGATACGGCAAAATAGATCAGTGAGATTGCGGAACCATAGGAAAAATTATTCGGATCCTGCAGGTATTTATTGATATACACTACAATCGGGTTACTAAAGCTGTAAAATGTTTCAATAATCGTATATAGCACGGATACTAAAATCAAAGGCGAGATATAGGGAAATGTTATCTTCCATAATATCTCCCAAGAGGTTGCACCTTCCATTTTAGCTGCTTCAAACATTGATTCCGGAATGGACTGAAGTCCCGCAAGGAAGATAAGTATCTGCACACCGCTTGTCGTTACGATATAATAAATCCTGTCGATTGTTGCAAATAAGAAGGATACATAGCGCTGATTAATGGAAGAGTTCAGAAACATCATTTTAAAGTTCTCATAATTAAAGATATTATTGCTCAGCCCTCCCTCATTGAGCTTACCGCTGCCTGAATACAGCATCTGTATGGTATCATTTGCCTCTGCCATAACCAATATGCCGGTTGCGGTAATGACCGGCAGGAAAAATACTGCCCGTGCGACCGACCTTCCTATAAATTTTTGATTTAGAACGTTTGCCATAAAGAAACTGAAAATTACGATTGTAGGAATATTGATCAGCAGGTCTTTCATTGATTCCAATACCGTAGGAATAAAATCCGGATCTACCCGAAATGCATAATAATATTGTGACAATCCTTCATACTCCATTACCATTCCCGTTTTTTCATAAGTGATTTCACTGAGGGAAATCTTAACCGCCCGATACAGGGAAGGCAGGTAAATCATCGCCAAGCCGATAATAATCGGTAATACAAATACATAGCCTATGGCTTCTCTCTTTGATCTAAGAACCGCACTTCTTAATTTTTGCACCTTCTTCATTTCTCCCCCACCTCCATGACTGCATAATTTTTTCCCTTTACCAGGATGCCGTCGGATTGCCAATCCTGGTTCCGGTAGTTTACGATTATCTGTTTTCCGTTGGAATACGTCGTACCATACACACCAGAATCGAGCTTTTGATGATTGATAATTTCCTCTCCCGCTACCTGATCCAGAACAGCGGCTACATTTTTGTACACGGCAGCAACCTCCAGAAGCTGGTTCTCATAATGCAAAGAATACATATCATCATAAGCGGTATCCACAACAACCATATCCTCCGCATACATCATCTGGGCATAGATACCGGATCCGGTTTCGATTGCCTTCAATGTTTCGTAGGTCAAATCGCTCGCTAAGTTTAATGGCATGGAGGCGTAATTGACATATCCGTGCAATACCATCTGGACAAACGGTATTGCCTGGACCTGAGCATAAGAATCACTTCCGCCGATCGGCAAATCAACAATATCACTGACATATTCCCAGGAATATGCATTCCCTTTTTCCGTTAAAATATCGGAATAATTTTTTCCGGCATCTGCAAATATGCTTTGATAAATTTTCTCCGAGCGGTCACGGGTGATCGTATTACCGGCTTTATAATCTCCGTTCAGACTGCGTCCCATGCTCCCTAAAGAAATACCCGTATCCAAATCCAGCGAATTCAACGCCGAAAAGAAGGAAGCAGAGAATTTAAGCATTGTATCCGGGGAGACCAAATAACATTTTCCGTTATTAAGCATGCGCAGAGTGGCCGGATTATAGCGGCCGGCTACGGCTACTTTATGATCCAGCTGCCGGCCTGCATCCTCGCTGTACCTAAATCCATCGAATGCTTTATCTGTATAGACATAATTGAATTCCGTATCCAGAAAGGTATGGATCGAATTTTCTTTTGCATAGGTTAGTAAATGCTTTAGCTCTTTTTTTGAACCCAGTGCTTTGATAAAGCGTGGCCTGTCATATACTGAATTATGGAGTCCGTCATTGATCCAGCCGGTATACCGAAACTTAATCCCTTTTACCCCATGTTCCAGCAGCTGCTCCAGTATGGTTTCTGCCTGCTCATAGGAGGTCAGGGCAAAATCCCTTTTGTGAGGCACTCCCGCAACCGTGGTATTCTTTTTTATGGATCCCGGCATTTCAATATAACAGGGTGTTACCTTCGATGGGCTGTCCTGCTTTTTCAAAATGCCCTCTTCCAGAAGATAATTTCGATACAATTCTGCCATCCGGCTATAGGTAACATTCTCTTCCTTCATTAAAAAATATCTTACCGACACCATTGCTTCCGGATCATCTGCCGGAAGGACCAACCCGGAAGGATTCGTCTTCAGCCCCTGATAGTCCTGATAATCCATATCGTTTACGGTTATTTTGGCTTCCACACAGGCAAGTGGAGTCGTATCGGATCGCACCGTCGCGGCGATGCTTGTTAATCCTGCGCCTTTTTCAACGATACCGAATAAAGCACTCTTCCCGCTGCTGATACCAAAGACTGGCATAATATTCTGTATTGTATTTTCAGTTTGATACGGCGCAGATATTACCTGATTAGCTCCATAAACCTGTTTCGAATACACCATCGGTTTATCGCTGACCAGATCCAGTAAGATTCCGGAGCCATCCGGTAAAAAGATAAAGCCATCGTTTTCATTCGTTGCTCCAAACCCCCGCAGAAGACTAATATCCGTAACCTTATAATCCCCGGATCTTTTTATAAAACTACAATCAATATCTGCAACGAGTCCTTTCGTATCGATTTGCAGGTCAACGGGGATGGTAAAGACCACATTACTGTCATCCCGTTCATATCCCGCATATTCCATTTCTGCTTCGATATCTTCCAGTGTATAATCATGGGCTTTCAGGATATCCTCCAAAATATCTTTATCATATTTTGTAATATCCCGTAATATGTAGATATCTTCTGTTTTTAATATGGGGTATGTATTTAGCAGGGTATCCTTTTCCTCCTTTGCGATACTACCATGCTTAATCAGCCGGAATAAAGGCCTGAAATCCTGTTTTTGGTCATCATCCAGCATCTCCAATATTTTTTCATAGCTTTTAACGCTTAAAACAGGAGGTATCCTCCGTTTTGATTCATCCATACCTAATGTATATACAATTCGGACCCCGTTTTCGATACGATAGAAATCAAATTGCCCAAGCAAAACAGAATCGATATAGGAGGAGTATCTGCTCATTTTACCTGACAAATTCGTGAAATCAACCTCAATTATGGAGCCATATAGCCCCTGCTGTACCTCATCCAGTGAAAGATCTTCTATATTCCGTACCGGATTGGAATGTGAATAGATACCGGCTTTGCTATCATAAACCGCAATATCCGTGGTGTCTGGATCAATATAAAGCGCATAATTCGTATTTTCGGCTACTTTTTTCATGCCCTTGGCAGAAGAATCCACAGGTGCGTCCATTAATTGATCCACATCCAGCTTTTCCTGTCCCCAGCTTTCCTGAAGAGAATCCGCTTCCAAAGGATTACTCTTCTTTGAGCAGGCAGAAACGCTTATCACAATCCATACAACAACCGCTAAGGCAAGCAGCCCTTGTATACCCCTGTGTCTTAGCCTTATCATCGCTGTCATTTGCCCTCTTCCCCCTTTCTTGCTGCATCATTCCGCAATTCTAAGTGAAAATTCTTTCCACACTTCCATACCAAATCCGATCAGCTGCTGTACAAGGTAAAAGAGTAAAATACCAAGACCTGCAATCACCAGCATACCGACGATGGATAAAACGGTAACAGCAATTGATTTAAAAACCGTATATTCATGGATGGATACAATGCTTAAAAAGATCAGACCTAACGTCCAATAGAAACCTGCCTTCGTTATAATTGAATAAAACAGTGCTTCCCTTTCCACAACCAGATGGCTTACAATAACTCCCAGAAAATTGGTAAGCAATAGCGGCAATAAGGAAAATGCGGTAGCTTTCACAATATCCTTCATGGTTCCCTGCCCATCCAGCAGGGAGGTTACACACCAGGAAGATATGCACCAAATTGCGTAAGGCCCGACACTCATAATAAATTCATTCCATACATTTAAATATTCCGTATAGGCTGGATTGAACTGCCATGCCGTCAGCTGTCTTTTACAGAGAACGGATAAAAAGAAAAGCATTATGATAATCAGTGCGGTTCTCATAGAAACCTTCTCTTCGTTTTTCATTTCCCAAAAGCCACGCATTGGATGTACCGCCAGATAGAAGCCATACTTAAGCTCTTTTATGGTGGTTCCTTTTAAACTTAATCCCTTTAACAAACCTTTTCCCTCCTTTTCTTGCCAGGAAACCTTTATCTATCATAATAATGAGTACAACACTGACTGTAAAAGCCGGAAAATACTTCGTGACGGCTTCTTTACGAAGCTTTTCTTTTGACTTATCATAATAATAAGTATCTTCTGCAACTTTAAAATACTTCATCGCATTTTCATAATCCTTATCACGGTAATACATCTTTCCTATGCCCGAATAAGCCAAATATAAGTTGGAATTTTTTCTGGCGAGATCTACCCAAAGGTCAGCCGCTTTTTCATATTCTCCGTCGTAATCTAATTTGACCGCACGATTCAAATAATCCCCGTATTCGGTTGCTTCAAAAGCATTAATTTTACCGGATATCTGGTCCGCCACTATGATATGTTCCTTAAAATAACACAGGGAAGACGGGCTGGAAAAGCTTCCGTACTGTTGTCCGAGACCGCCAAATACATATAATAAATTGCCGTACATATCATAAGTAAATATCCGTCCATGACGTTGATCCAGGATCGAATAAATACCATCCGCGCGAACCGCAGCATCAACACAGTAAGATTGGTCTCCATAAGAAAAGTTCAATTCACCGATGATCGGTACATTACCGCGCCGAAATAGGATATCTTCTCCCGCCGGACTTAATTTCACGACGGGCTTTGCGTTATCCGCCGTGCTGTCGGAAGCGCTGTAAGACGCTTCCATTACGGCATCCGTATCGATGGATCCGATTGTGCCGTACAAAAACCCCGAAGCATCCATTGTTATGTTGTTATATTCTGTCGGTATGAATTTCTCCATTCGCATGATCTGCTCCTCCGTCATGAACAAACGTTTCATATGGTCAACCAGATTGGCCTTTACCTTGGGAGCTCCGATAAAGGTATTAAATTTTCCTTCCTTGCTTAATTCAATAATTCCCCGATTGATATTTTTGCCAATAACATAAATTCTCTTTGCCCGGTCCACAACAAGCTTGGTCGGATAAAAATCAACCTTTTCTCCGAGTACCTGAATTTGAATATCGATGTATTCATGAATTAAGTTTCCGTCTTTATCCAACAGCAGAATACGCCGGTTTTGTGTATCTGCAATATAAATGTTGCCGGTCTCATCGACGAATACCCCTTCCGGTGCATTTAAGGTATTCGGACCGGTTAATTTCCCTTTTATCTCCCGAATCGTAAAAACAGGTAAATAATCTCTATTCAGCACATACACCGCATTTGTTTTATTGCAGACGACATATAAATATTCTTCTGTCGCGAATACATCCACCGGTGAAATTTCATCCGAAATTCCCAATTCCCTGCTGCCAATCGCCTTATACAGTGTATAGGCCGAAGGGCTGGGTACTGCATAGTGATTGGGTGTATAGATATAAGAGTTATTTCGTTCGGAATTTTCTTCGATTGCATAAACAGGCTTTGGAGAAAGCAAAAAAAATGACACCCAAATCAAATAAATACTTATTAATTTCCTTTTCACATTCCTTCACCTACTCTTTCAACCCGGAAGAACTCATCGTCTCTATTATGCCGCTTTGCGTTATGATGAACGTAATAATCGGAACAGACATCATAACCACGATAACGGCAGCTCCGACACCGGCACGTGCGATTCCTGCCGATGCAATTTGTGAAAGCGCGTATCCTAAAGGTTTTTGCTCCTCACGATAGATAAAAATACTCTGCCCGATATTCCATAAGGATTGCACCGAAAAAACAATTAACGTAAGCCATGCCGGCTTCACCATTGGCATCACGATTTTCCAAAACAGCTTTACTTCCGTTGCACCCTCTACTCTGGCCGCTTCTAAGATCGAATCCGGAAGCTGCTCCATAAACTGCTTCATCAGATAAAGGCCAAGGGTCGAACCGATTGCCGGTATGATTATGGATAACTGGGAATCAATCAGTCCCAAATAACGCATAATCATAAAATTCGGAATACTGGTAACCGCTCCGCTGAACATCAGAGACAAGACAACCATATGAAACAGCAAATTTTTGCCCTTAAACTCAAATTTGGCAAGCCCGTACGCACACATGGATGCAATTATGACATGCAATAACGTTCCAATTCCTGTAATAAAAACGGTATTGAATATGTATTTTGAAAACGGTACCAGTGAGTTGGACATGATCGTAAATAAATCCGAATAATTCTTTAACGTTGGATTTTGTGGGAACAAAGTAGGTGGAAATACCCAGAGCTCATCCAAAGGTTTTAAAGATAACGTAATGGAATATACCAAAGGCAAACCCATGAACACTGCACCAATCCCTAAAAATATAAATATCACGGCATCCACTGCCCTGGAACGATGACTAAGTCTTTTTTTGGGCCATAATCTTATTTTTCTTTTTTTCACGCTGACTGCGTCCATATGCCACACCTTTCTTCAATTTATATATCGTACCGCTATGCATAGGCAATGCGGATACCTTCTGCGATCAGGTTCCTATTCTTCTTAACAAACGCTGTATCAGTTTGTTACTTCCGATCATGATCAGAAATAGGATGGTCGCAATTGCCGAAGCATATCCCATCATAAATCGCGTTCCCCCGTAATCCTCCAAATGATGCACAATGGTATAGGCTGCATAGTCCGTACTTGGATTTCCGAATAAACCGGTCAGAACGGATCCTATCCCAAAGGAACCGGTGATGCTCATAACGGCTCCGAACATTAATTGCGGGCGCATAACCGGTAACGTTATATAATACAACTCCTGCCACCGGTTTCTAATACCGTCCATCATACCGGCTTCATACAGGGTCCTGTCGACGTTCTGCAAGCCTGCAATAAATGCAAGAAAGCTTGCGCCTAAGCTTTGCCATAAGATAACAATAACCGCAACGGTCTTCATATATTTTACGTCCGTAAGCCAAAGAACCGGTTTATCGATAATTCCGTAATTCAGCAGAAAAGCGTTGACAAACCCGTAGGAATCCTCGCTGAACGCAAGCAGCCAGATCATAAACGAATTCCCTGCTATGGAAGGCGCATAAAATAAAAGGGTAAGAAACGCACGTAATTTTACAGGCAATTGATTAATGAACCAGGCAAAAGTAAAACACAGGATATAACCGACCGGACCTGTAATTACCGCAAAGAACAAGGTATTCTGCAGTGCGGTAAAAAACAGGTCATCATTAACAAAAAGCCTGGTATAATTTGCAAAACCGACAAACTTCGGCAGCTGTATCATGTTAAAGTTTGTAAAGCTTAATCCAATGGATATTACAACCGGCAATACGGTAAACAATGTAAATATAATCATATATGGAGCAATAAAAATGCATAGATTCTTTTTGCTGGCTTTTACCATCTTCTTCACCTAAATCCTATTCTATATGATCAATCGAGTCCGAACTCGAGCCTCTTATAACTCATCTCTTCATTAATAATATCCTCATATTCAATCATGACCTCTCTGGGCAACTGTCCCTGCAGCACCACTTCCCGGAAAGCAAAATCCATATAACGTCCGGTATAATACCCCCCTGGGACTTCCGGAATACCCTGGATTTGATCCCATTGGCTTTCCAGGAGCTTTAATTCATCCTTATGCCATGCTAAGCCTTTTACAGCTTCCACATTGGCACTGTTATAGCGGCCGGCGGTCCCCAGAACCGTCTCCGCCTCTCTGCCGTACTGTGCTTGTGTATCCGCGCTGGTAAGCCAGCGGATAAATTCATAGGCCAATTCCGGTACTTTGGTATCGGACATAATAACCGAAGCGGTAACCGAGGAAGCCGCACTGTGATCCACGGTTCCGTCTTTTTGCCGCATTCCCGGAACTTCTGCAAATCCCCAGAGTCCTTTTATCTCCGGCGCAAATACACTTAAAAGATTATAGGTCGTATAATCCTCGATGCCGAATGGCATCTCCCCCGTCCGAAAGCGATTGGCAAAATCATATTTTTGCGGCAGCTGATAGGAAATAAACATATCGGTCTGCATCCTCAGAGTCGATACATTAAGATCCGAAGCCACATTGGACAATCGGCCGTCCTCTTTGTAAAAGCTACCGCCCTGCTGAAATAAGAACATACTATACGAGCTCATGCCCGTTTTCAGTCCGAATGTCATATTTCTCTTCTGAATTTCCCGAAGCGCTATGTACACATCATCCCAGGTCTCCGGTACCGGAAGACCCATTTCTGCGAGAATATCCTTCCGATAAAACATGACGGGAAAGGTCTGGGTCTCGGGAAGCCCGTAAAAACCGTTGTTATAAACCATAGGAACAATTGCGCTTTGTTTAAATCTGCCCTTTACCTCCTCAATATCCGGAAACCGGCTTAAATCAACAATTGCCCCCCGTGCGGCAAAGTTCATAACATCACTTGAGCTTACCGAAAGTGCCACATCCGGTCCGATCTCGGCCAGCACAGAGGGAAGTAAAGCTCCCGGTGCTACCAGCTGGAGGTTCACCTTTATTCCTGTTTGGGAAGTAAAGTCGTCATCGATCATCCGCCTCAAAATATTGACGTAATCCCGAGAGGCAGATGTCCATACCGTAATACTTTTTTCATTCTTCCCGGCTCCTCCCTGGATCGAATTATAATCCGTAAAGAACGAGTTCAAAAACAGCTTAAGCTCATGACTGATTTTTTGAAAAAACCCGGCTTCTGCATCCGGAAACACATAATCTCTTTCACCGATATAGATAACATCCAAATCCAGAGGCTGCTCCCTGGCAATTAAAGCCCATGTTCCAAGAGCACCGATATAGGTTTCTAAATTCTCCAGCTGCTTCACAAGGCTTGCCGGCTTTTCCAGAACTTTATCAAACAAAAAATCCAATTTTGTAAAAATCGCCAGATTTTCTCCTTTATGTCCCAGCTCCGCCGTCAGTTCCCGCTGGACCCCTGCCAGAATCTGCTTTTGCTCTTCAAAGCAGGTAAACACCTCCGGTATTTCCTGTATAAAATAATAATCCCGATACAAATCCGGTGTCGGTCCGGTAATGGTTAAAATCTGTCGGTAGGCCTCGTTCAATTTCGTCAGGCTGCCTTCTACTGTCTCCAAATATCTCGTCATGTCACCGAGCGTCGCTTCCAGACGGATGGTATGCTTTCCGGCTGTCAATGGAATCAGGCAGTCCTTACCTTCGTACTGCGGCGATATGATTTGCCACGATGTTGAATAATCAAAACGGATTTTTTCTGCTTCTGCAAAAGGAACCTTCCCGTCAATCATCAATTTTCTTGAAGAGTAAGCACCGCTTAAGGCATTTTGTCTTGCACGAAAGCCGATTTTATACAGGCCATCCTCCGGTATCGTAATCTCATATTCCAGCCATTGTCCCGGAATCTTCCATCGGTCGCCGCCGATCATATTCAGAACAAGCTCCTTCGTACTGTAAGGTGAGGTATAAGGCGAAGAGCGGTCATAAGCAGGCGTAAGCATAGGGGATGATTTTCGGATTGGTTCTTCCGCTTCCAGCATGCAAACCAGTTCCCTTTCCGGAGAATTTCCAGCAGAAGCTGCTCCGAATTCTTTAAGAGTTTCTTTATAGGAATTTACTGTACTTTTCGGTATCAACTCCATTTTACGGACTGCTGCGCTCTCCCTTAGGGATACAATTTTGATTTCCTGTATTCCTTTTTCCAAATAAAAAAGCATTGGATCAGAATAGTATCCTCCGCCATCCTTTAATGCATCGGTTATCCAATGAAACAGTTCCATCTGCTTCGGACTCATTTCATTTCCATTCGGATCACAATTATCTCGAACAGAACACGCATCCGCCCAGTTACGGTTAAGTATCAAGTCTCTCGCTTCATAATACGGACGTTCCCCATTGATCCATACTTCCTTCTCGATATCGATTTTTTTGGATGCAACCGGATAATATTCATATTGAATCGCGTAATATCCGCTTTGCTCCACATCCACCCGATAGGTAACATAGCCGCCCTCTTCTGTCAGCACACATTCATCGTCCATGCCAAATTGATTTTGAAGGATCTTTGTGGAAGCAGAATCAATATACTTTGTAATATCAATCCCTATCCTTGCTGCTTCCTTTGTCTCCTCGTGCTCCGATAAATATTCAGAGTATGATTTTTCTATAAAAAAAAGGATATCGCCCTGATCTGAATTATTCTTCTCTTCGGCAGCCTCAACCGTCCGGCTGTTTCTACTGTCTGAATAGATTACACAAATTATGTGATTCATAAAAATAAGCAGCAATAAAAAAAGCCCTATGACGCATTTCTTTTTGAAAGTCTTTATCATATTCAAAGAAAAATCTCTCCCATCTGCATTACAGCTTCGGGGCTGCTTGTGTCTATCGCAATCGGAAATGCAACAGCCCCGGTCTGTAATGATGAAATAATCGCTATCCTTCCCGAGTTAGTTGTAATTTTCATCCAGATAAGTCTGCAGTTCCTCTTGAATGGAATTGAGTGCCTCAGCAGGTGTTTTCGTTTGATTTATCGTATCATATAAAGCCTGTGATATTTTTCCGTAATGATCACCGCCATATACGTAAAATCCATCCGGGATAGCATTTTCACACATTTCCTTGAATATGCTAAATGCCTTTTCGTCCTTCATAAAATGATTGCGTAGTGCATAGCTCTCCCATTCCCCGACCGGATAGCCATCAAAAGGTTCTGTAATACGGTTAAAAATATATGCCGCCTTATCTACATCCGTTCCAATCTTGAGAATCGATTGCACCTGCGTATCGGCATTCCAGGTCGCCATGGGATAGTTCCCCTGTAAATCCGGTCCTTTCGGGAACGGAAGCATACCAAATTCATGATCGTTATCCTTCAAATCCTGAAAATAGATGATATCGCGCATAAAAAATACGGTTCCATGCGCTTTAAACGTATCCAGCGGCATTCCCCAATGCGCGTCTTCCGGGAAAGAGAGGAATGTCTGGTCAACATTTCTGATATCAGAAGTAAACTGCAGCGCTTTATAAGCGGCATCGTTTGCCAGCCCAAAACGGTAGTTGCCATCGACAACATCAAACGTATGTGCACCGTTGCTGTATAGTGCCGCATACTCCAGCAGATTTCCGACACAGGTAATACCATAAATATCATTTTCTCCGTCTCCGTTGGTATCCCGTGTGGAATCTAATAATAATTTACGGAAATTCTCCCAGGTCCATTCCCCGTTATCATACATTTCATACGGATCGGTCAGTCCCAGTTCCCGAACCAACGTTTTGTTAAAAAATACGCACTGATCCGGATAAGGTTTTCGATTCGGCCAGCTTAAGAAATCCAACCCATACAGCTTTCCGTCTTTACCGGTTATCACTTCCTTATAATATTGATTCCATTTTTCATCCTTAATATCTATGTACGGCAGCTCGCTCATGGTCGCCAGATACCCCGCACTCATCAGCCTTTGGTACATATCCATGTTGAGATGCACCTGATCCGCGTATTTAATACCGGATGCTGCACTGGTATTAATTCCATCCAGAAATTCATCCGTTGTACAATCGATAAATTTAATCGTACAATTATTCTGCTCTTCAATTTCACGATAGCGTTCTAACAGTAAGTCTCCCATTTCGGATTTACCGGCTTCCGGATGCCAGACATCCGGACCATAGAAACAGGCAATCACATATTCATAACCTTCCATATCAAGATTCGGATCATAGCTTTGCGTTTCCTCCTCTGCCGCTTCTGCATCCGCTTCCGAGAGATTGTCCGCATCTTCCGTGCTGCTTACACCTCCATCTTTACTGCTTACATCCTCTTCTGTACCTCCAACTCCATTTGCTTCCTTTCCCTTGCCACTGCAAGCCGCTGCTGACAATATCACTGCCAGAGCAAATACTACCATAAGAAACCGTTTGGCAGTTTTCATACATAAACCCTCCCTTTCCTTTTTTACATATATTGTTTGATTAATTTGAGGTGATTTCCATTTGTCTCATTTGTATTATATGCATTCCGCACAATTGCTTTATGCGCTTTGAATGTATAATACCAGTATATTCCTCAAATCTATGTATATTATATATACACATTCATGTAATGTCAACCTATTTTTGTCGTATTTATTTGTATTTCGAGTGGCTATTTGTATGTAATCCCAATTATGATATATATTTGCTATTTGTTTTGTATTACACAATTGCTATATCATATAGTACTCTTATAACATTAAAGTAATCATTTATATACCTTGCCGCTTGAAAAAGGCAGATATTTTAGGGTTACTGTTCACACCCCTAACAAAGTCTATCCTATGATTTCGACAAATGATATC
>ENA-UOOK01003007-UOOK01003007.1-fermentation-metagenome-genome-assembly--contig:-NODE-3007-length-19780-cov-11.304994_pt1 | contig 19780 bp, 33 predicted proteins | sample MGYA00245777_ERZ724023 | MGnify/ENA primary metagenome ERZ724023 (study PRJEB28704, sample SAMN03018312) | fermentation metagenome | biome: anthropogenic terrestrial biome; feature: soil...
TTCCTTTGCTCCCTTAATAATAATTTTGTCCATTATTTATCCTTTCTGAAATCTGGAAGAATAATGATGAAGACGATCAGGAGAATGATGAGAGTGAAAGTGTTCAGAAGGACGATACTGAAAAAGAAACTCAGAATGATGATGAGCCCGATGAGAATGCGGCAGCGCCTTCACAGGATGATGGTATAGATAATATTACTGAGGACGAGATAAATCCTGATGACACAGAAGAGACGTCGGATGTGGAGAAAGAAATTCAGGAACTGATCTTGGAACCTGTAGATGATTTAGAAGAAAAGTCATCAATTTCTGAAACTGATGATGATTTTACAGTGGCGATTCAGGCGGCACTGGAAAAAGAGGCAGATGCAGGCCGCAAGGCTGACGGTGGAGATGAAGATATGCAGCAGGAACCTGAACAGAAATTGGAAACAGAGTCAAAGCAGGAATCTAAACCGGGTCAGGAAACTGAATTACCGGAATCAGAATCAATATCCAAGTCTGAAAATGAAGATGAAGATGACGATGACGAGCAGACTCCTGCAGAACATAAAATACTGGCCATACCTTCGATGACAGCGGAAGAGATTCTGCAAAAGGCACATGAAGATGGTGATGATCCGAAGATTATCAGGGACGAAGAGGAAGGAATAACGCTTATCGATTATTCCGATGTCCTATAGTATAAGTAATGGTATCCCGACCGAAAGAGATATAAATCCGGCAGGGATACCATTATTTTATACTTTTTAAAAAAAGTTCTTGCATTATGGGGAAAAACCTAGTATAATGGCTCTGTTGTGACATTGATAGCGTGGAAGCGTGAGGTTGCTGCCTATTAGCAGGTTTTCCGTGGAGCGAATGTCAAGTTATGAAACTGGCGACAAGTCACTGTACAAATTAATGTTCTGCATTTAGCAGAGAAGACGTGTGAAAATTTTCTTTCTACGTTCCAAGGTAAACCGGGATCGGTTTGCCAGTTTGTTCGAAAAAAGAAGATACGCACGGGTGAGTGTACAGTCACCACTTGTCGTACTGAAATTAAGTGCGAAAAGGAGGCGGCTTTTTTTATGGCAAGTCAAGTAATGAGAATCACATTAAAGGCGTATGATCATCATCTCATCGATCAATCAGCAGGTAAGATTATTGATACTGTGAAGAAGACAGGATCAAAGGTGAGCGGACCAGTTCCGTTACCTACGAAGAAGGAAGTTGTTACTGTTTTAAGAGCTGTTCATAAATACAAAGATTCCAGAGAGCAGTTTGAGCAAAGAACACATAAGAGACTGATTGATATCATTACACCAACACAGAAGACAGTAGATGCATTATCCAGATTGGAAATGCCTGCAGGTGTGTACATCGACATCAAGATGAAAACAAAATAATTGATGTGATATCAGAAAGCAAGCGTAAAGTAAAAGCAAATTATTATTAATTAAGAAGAAATCCTTGTGGTTTATCATAGAAAAATTATTTACACGGGTAGACCGTCTAGGATGATTGCAATGTAAACACGATATCGTGTTGCAATCCGCTGTAGATTAAATAGGAGGTAAAAGAATGAAGAAAGCGATTTTGACTACGAAAGTCGGAATGACCCAGGTCTTCGGTGATAATGGAGAACTTGTTCCGGTAACCGTACTTCAAGCCGGTCCAATCAGCGTAACGCAAGTTAAGACGGTAGAGAATGATGGATACGCAGCAGTACAGGTTGGTTTTGGCGATATCAGAGATCGTCTGGTAAATAAACCAAGAAAGGGACAATTTGCAAAAGCAGGTGTTGCAAATAAAAGATTTCTTAAAGAATTCAAGTTTGAGAATGCTGCTGACTATAAGGTAGGGCAAGAAATCAAGGCGGATATCTTTTCGGCAGGTGATAGAATTGATGCTACCGCTAAGTCAAAGGGTAAGGGTTTCCAGGGTGCTATTAAAAGACACGGATTATCCAGAGGACCGATGAAGCATGGTTCCAAGTATCATAGACATGCAGGTTCCAGTGGTTCTGCTACCAGCCCGGGCCGTGTACTGAAAGGCAAGAAGATGCCCGGACAGATGGGTAGCGTAAAGGTTACGATGCAGAACCTTGAAGTAATAAGAGTAGATGCTGAAAAGAATCTGATCTTAGTGAAAGGTGCCGTACCGGGTGCAAAAAAATCCCTAGTAATCCTGAGGGAATCAGTAAAGGCAAACTAGAGCTTTAAGAAAGGAGGAACTTAAGTAATGGCAAATGTAGCTGTTTATAATATCGAAGGCAAGAAAGTTGATACATTAGAATTGAACGATGCTGTCTTCGGAGTAGAGATAAATAATCATTTAGTTCATATGGCTGTTGTTTCACAATTAGCAAACAAACGCCAGGGAACACAGAGCGCAAAAACCCGTGCTGAAGTAAGCGGCGGTGGTAGAAAGCCTTGGAGACAAAAGGGTACCGGTCATGCCAGACAGGGTTCAATCAGATCCCCTCAATGGAAAGGCGGCGGTGTTGTATTTGCTCCAAAGCCAAGAGATTATTCCTTCAAGATGAACCGAAAGGAAAAAGCGCTTGCAATCAAATCCGTTTTAACCTCGAAGGTTCAGGAAGAGAAGATCGTTGTTTTAGATCAATTAAGCTTTGACGAGATTAAGACCAAGAAAATGAAGGCAATGCTGGACAGCTTTAAGCTAGAGAAAGCACTTGTTGTTCTTGATAAGAGAGAGGAGAATGTAATCCTTTCTGCAAGAAACCTTCCGAAAGTAAGAACTGTATTAACAAACTCCATTAATGTATACGACATTCTAAAGTATGATACGCTGGTATTAACCAAGGATGCTGTAGCGAAAATTGAGGAGGTGTACGCATAATGGCAGATTTAAAATATTATGATGTAATCCTGAAGCCAATCGTAACTGAGAAGAGTATGAATTCCATGAGCGAAAAGAAGTACACATTTTCAGTTCATCCGGAAGCTACAAAGAATCAGATTAGAGAAGCTGTTGAAAAGATGTTTGCCGGCACAAAGGTTGTTAAGGTAAATACCATGAACTTAGACGGAAAGAACCGCAGACGCGGCAATACCGTAGGCAAGACAGCAAAGGAAAAGAGAGCCGTTGTACAGCTTACCGCTGACAGCGCAGATATTGAGATATTCTCCGGACTATAAGAGAAATTGTCCGTTGTACGAAAAGGAACGGAATACAGGTGAAGAGGCAAAAGAATAATTCACTTGTGGGAAGTTCACGAAATGAGAATAAGGATGCAGACAAGAAAACAAATTATTGCATCAATTGAAAGGAGTTTAAAACATGGGAATTAAAACATATCGCCCATATACACCTTCCAGACGAAACATGACTGGTTCTGATTTTGCTGAGATTACAGCTTCAAAGCCGGAGAAGTCCTTAGTGGTATCTTTAAATAAGAATGCAGGACGTAACAATCAAGGTAAGATCACGGTTAGACACCAGGCTGGCGGATCTAGAAGAAAATATAGAATTATTGACTTTAAGAGAAGAAAAGATGGTATTCCTGCAAAGGTTATCAGCATTGAATACGATCCAAACAGAACAGCAAATATTGCATTGATCGCTTATGCAGACGGTGAAAAATCCTACATCCTCGCACCGAATGGCCTTACCGTAGGCACTACATTAATGAATGGTGAGAAGGCAGAAGTCAGAGTGGGTAACTGCTTACCGCTTCAAAATATTCCGGTAGGTACAGAAATTCACAACATTGAATTATATCCGGGCAAAGGCGGACAGCTGGTTCGTTCCGCAGGTAACGCAGCACAGCTTATGGCAAAGGAAGGAAAGTATGCAACACTTCGTCTTCCCAGCGGTGAGATGAGAATGGTTCCGATCATTTGCAGAGCAACCATCGGTCAGGTAGGCAACATTGATCACGAACTGATCAGTATCGGTAAAGCAGGCCGTAAACGTCATATGGGCTTTCGCCCTACCGTACGTGGTTCTGTTATGAACCCGAATGACCATCCTCATGGCGGTGGTGAAGGTAAGACAGGTATTGGCCGTCCAAGTCCTTTAACACCTTGGGGTAAACCTACTCTTGGTCTTAAGACAAGGAAGCACAATAAGAAATCCAATAAGATGATCGTAAGAAGAAGAGACGGTAAAGCTCTGAAGTAAGAGATAATTATAGAAGTAAGTAATAATTCTAAGGAGGTTAGAATCCATGGCTCGTTCATTAAAAAAGGGACCCTTTGCTGATGAATCTTTATTAAAAAAAGTAGACGCGCTAAATAAGTCCGGTGATAAATCAGTAATTAAGACCTGGTCACGCCGTTCTACCATTTTCCCGCAGATGGTTGGTCATACAATCGCTGTTCATGACGGTAGAAGACATGTTCCGGTATATATTACGGAGGATATGGTTGGACACAAGCTTGGTGAGTTTGTTACTACCAGAACTTATAGAGGACACGGAAGAGACGAAAAGAAGATAAGAAAATAATGCGTAGGCATTGAATGGAAGGAGGTTTCATCCATGGCGAAAGGACATAGATCCCAAATTAAGAGAGAAAGAAACGAGAATAAGGACAATAGAGCTTCTGCAAAGTTATCCTATGCAGGAGTTTCTGTGCAGAAGGCTTGTTTCGTATTAGATGCCATTCGAGATAAGGATGTACAAACAGCACTTGGTATTTTAGCATATAACCCAAGATATGCTTCAAGTTTAATTTTAAAATTATTAAAGTCAGCGATTGCAAATGCTGAAGTTAAGAATATGGATCCCTCTAAGCTTTATGTTGAAGAATGTTATGCAAATCAGGGACCGATTATGAAAAGAATCAGACCAAGAGCACGAGGCACAGCTTATCGTATCGAGAAGAGAATGTGCCACATCACAGTTGTGCTTAATGAAAGATAAGGAGGGCAATAATGGGACAAAAGGTTAATCCTCATGGCTTAAGAGTCGGAGTTATTAATGATTGGGACTCCAGATGGTATGCTGAAGCGGATTTTTCTGATAATCTCGTTGAAGATTATAGGATTAGAAAATTTCTGAAGAAAAGATTATACAGTGCAGGTATCTCTAAAATCGATATTGAGAGAGCATCAGACCGTTTGAAAATAATTATTTATACTGCTAAGCCGGGCGTTGTTATCGGCAGAGCAGGTGCGGAAATAGAAAAATTAAAGGTTGAGCTTCAAAAGTTTACTTCTAAGAAATTAAATATAGAAATCAAGGAAGTAAAGAGACCTGACCTGGATGCTCAGTTAGTTGCTGAAAACATTGCTACGCAGCTGGAGAATCGTATCTCTTTCAGAAGAGCTATGAAGTCTACCATGAGCAGAACAATGAAGGCTGGAGCAAAAGGTATTAAGACATGCGTTTCCGGCCGTCTCGGCGGAGCGGATATGGCTCGTACCGAATTTTACAGTGAAGGAACGATACCGTTACAGACTTTACGTGCCGATATCGATTATGGTTTTGCCGAAGCAAATACCACTTACGGCAAATTAGGCGTAAAGGCTTGGATTTATCATGGTGAAGTGCTTCCTACAAAAGGAGCTAAAAAGGAAGGGAGCGATAAATAATGTTAATGCCTAAGAGAGTTAAGCATCGCAAGCAGTTCCGTGGCACGATGGCCGGAAAGGCAATGAGAGGCAATACGCTTGCATATGGTGAGTTTGGTCTTGTTGCATTAGAGCCTGCTTGGATTAAATCCAATCAGATCGAGGCTGCTCGTATTGCTATGACCCGTTTTACAAAACGTGGTGGTAAGGTATGGATTAAGATATTCCCTGACAAACCTGTCACAACAAAGCCTGCAGAGACCCGTATGGGTTCCGGTAAAGGTTCCTTGGAGTATTGGGTAGCTGTTGTTAAGCCGGGACGTGTATTATTCGAAATTGCAGGTATTCCTGATGAAACAGCAAAAGAAGCATTACGTCTGGCTATGCATAAATTACCGGTGAAATGTAAAATCGTTTCCCGTGCAGACTTAGAAGGCGGTGAAAACAGTGAAAATTAATAAATATGTAGAAGATTTAAAAAAGAAATCAGCTACAGAATTGAATGAAGAATTAGTAGCTGCTAAGAAGGAACTCTTTAATCTGAGATTCCAAAACGCAACCAATCAGCTGGACAATACCAGCAGAATTAAAGAAGTAAGAAAAAATATTGCTAGAATTCAGACAGTCATATCTGAACTTTCAAAAGCTTCGAAATAAAAATAGACCTCTCGGTCAAATCCTTCGGTTCGGCCCGTGGTCATAGAAAGGAGTTTCATTGTGGAAAGAAATCTAAGAAAAGTTCGTGTCGGTAAAGTGGTTAGTAACAAGATGGATAAGACGATTGTTGTAGCAATTACGGACAACGTAAAGCATCCTCTGTATGGTAAGATCGTAAAAAGAACCCGTAAACTTAAGGCACATGACGAAAACAATGATTGCAACATCGGCGATAGAGTAAGAGTAATGGAAACCAGACCTTTATCCAAGGATAAGAGATGGAGACTTATGGAGATCGTTGAAAGAGCAAAATAATCGATGGTATGCCTTTTCATTTCAGGTATACTGTTTTGATAGAGTTCGCGATTGACGAATTCATAAAGTTATGACAAAGGATCGTGGGTATCCCCTACGGTTAGTTGTACAACAACTGAAAGGAGTATTATCATGATACAAGTAGAATCAAGACTTAAAGTTGCCGACAATACCGGTGCGAAAGAAATCCTTTGTATCAGAGTGTTAGGCGGCTCAACAAGAAGATATGCTAATATAGGTGATATCATTGTTGCTTCGGTTAAAGATGCAACACCAGGCGGAGTTGTTAAAAAAGGTGACGTTGTGAAAGCTGTTGTCGTACGTACAGTGAAAGGCGCACGCCGTAAAGATGGTTCTTATATTAGATTTGATGAGAATGCTGCTGTTATAATAAAAGATGACAAGAATCCAAGAGGAACCCGTATCTTTGGACCGGTAGCAAGAGAATTAAGAGAGAAACAATTCATGAAAATCGTTTCTTTAGCACCAGAAGTATTATAAGGGGGTGTCGACGTATGGCAACGATGAAAATCAAAAAAGGTGATACAGTAAAAGTAATCACCGGTAAAGATAAAGATAAAGAAGGCAAGGTTATCTCTGTGAAGGACGGAAAAGTATTGGTAGAAGGTATCAATATGATCACCAAACACAGCAAAGCAAACCAAGCTAATCCCAAGGGTGGAATTATCCATCAGGAAGCGCCGATCGATGTATCTAACGTTATGTATGTTCATAAGGGTAAGGTTACCAGAATTGGTTTAAAGACCGTGGAAGGTAAAAAAGGTCCCCAGAAAGTACGTTTCGTTAAATCAACGGGCGATGTAATCGATTAATACAGAGAGGAGGAACATTAACGTTGGCTAGATTAAAAGATATGTATAAGAACGAAATAGTAGCCGGCATGACTAAGAAATTCGGATATAAAAATGTTATGGAAGTGCCGAGATTAAATAAAATCGTTATTAATATGGGTGTTGGCGATGCAAAGGAAAATGCAAAGGCTTTAGACGCCGCAGTTAAGGATCTTGAGATCATTGCAGGTCAGAAACCGATTATTACGAAAGCAAGAAAATCCATTGCTAACTTTAAGTTAAGAGAAGGTATGCCAATCGGATGCAAGGTTACCTTAAGAGGCGATAAGATGTATGAATTTGCCGATCGTTTAATTAACTTAGCTTTACCTCGTGTACGTGACTTTCGAGGTGTTAACCCGAATGCATTCGATGGCAGAGGAAACTATGCACTTGGTATTAAGGAACAGCTTATTTTCCCTGAAATTGAATACGATAAGGTGGATAAGGTAAGAGGTATGGATATTATCTTCGTTACAACTGCTAAGTCAGACGAAGAAGCTCGTGAATTATTGACACAATTCGGTATGCCATTTAGAAAATAAAGGAGGAATTTCCATGGCTAAAACGTCAATGAAAATAAAGCAACAACGCCCGCAGAAATTCTCCACAAGAGAATATCATCGTTGCAGAATCTGTGGCCGTCCACATGCGTATTTGAGAAAATATGGTATTTGCAGAATATGTTTTCGTGAATTAGCATACAAAGGACAGATACCAGGAGTAAAGAAAGCAAGCTGGTAAGAAGTTAAGAAAGGAGGCAAATATTATGACAATGAGCGATCCAATTGCAGATATGCTTACAAGAATTCGTAATGCCAATACTGCGAAACATGATACCGTAGACATTCCTGCTTCTAAGATGAAAATAGCGATTGCTGATATCCTTCAAAGGGAAGGATACATCAGAAAATATGAAATTGAGGAAGTTGGCAGTTATAAAACAATCCATATTACTTTAAAATATGGTAAAGATAAAAATGTTAAGATTATCACAGGCCTTAAGAGAATTTCAAAACCGGGGCTTCGTGTATACGCAAATAAAGACCAGCTTCCGAAGGTACTTGGAGGCTTGGGTATTGCTATTATCTCGACCAATAAAGGAGTCCTGACGGACAAGGAAGCAAGAGAACTGAGCGTAGGCGGCGAGGTATTAGCATTCGTTTGGTAAAATGGGAGTAATCAAATCAGATCTTAGATCTGATTTTAGCCTCGAGCATCGAGGTGTACTGATATAATCAGTGATTACGGACAACGAGCAAAAATGAAATTTTTGTGAGTCCGTTTTGTCAAATAACCTACGACAATAAAATAGGAGGTGCGGGCATGTCACGTATAGGAAGAATGCCTATCGCTATACCTGCAGGCGTAACTGTAGATGTAGCAGAAAATAATAAAGTGACCGTTAAGGGTCCGAAGGGAACATTGGTAAGAGTGTTACCCGCAGAATTAGGAATCAAAGTGGAAGATTCCACGGTTGTTGTTACAAGACCGAATGACCTTAAGAAGTTTAAGGCATTGCATGGTCTTACAAGGACCTTGATTGCAAATATGGTTACCGGTGTAACCCAAGGTTATGAGAAGCATCTGGAAATCAACGGTGTTGGTTACAGAGCTGCAAAGTCCGGTAAAGATTTAACCTTGACACTTGGATTTTCTCATCCGGTAGTTATGACCGATCCGGAAGGTGTGGAAACCATACTGGATGGACAGAACAAGATTATTATTAAAGGTATCGATAAAGAAAAGGTTGGCCAATACGCCGCTGAGATCAGAGATAAGAGAAGACCGGAGCCTTATAAGGGTAAAGGTATTAAATATGCTGATGAAGTGATTAGACGCAAAGTTGGTAAGACCGGTAAGAAATAAAGGGAGGAGTGAAATATAATGGTTAATAAAGAATCTAGAGTTGACGTACGAAGAAAAAAACATCTGAAAATCCGTAATCGTTTCACGGGTACTCCTGAGAGACCGCGTTTAGCTGTGTTTAGAAGCAACAATCATATGTATGCCCAAATCATTGATGATACGGTCGGCAATACTTTAGTTGCAGCCTCTACACTGGATAAGGATGTTAAGGCTGAACTTCAAAAAACCAACGATGTGGCAGCAGCAGCATATTTAGGAACTGTTATTGCAAAAAAAGCATTGGAAAAAGGAATTGAGACTGTTGTCTTTGATAGAGGCGGATTCATATATCAAGGAAAGATTAAAGCGTTGGCAGATGCAGCCCGTACGGCTGGTCTGAAATTCTAAGCAAGGAGGAAAAACATGAAACGAACAATCGTTGATGCCAGTCAAATGGAATTAGAAGATAAAGTAGTGTCTATCAAGCGTGTTACTAAGGTTGTTAAAGGCGGACGTAATATGAGATTTACAGCATTGGTTGTTGTAGGTGATAAGAACGGCCACGTTGGTGCAGGCTTGGGAAAAGCTGCTGAAATTCCAGAGGCAATCCGAAAAGGGAAAGAAGATGCCATAAAGAAATTAATAAGCTTACCAATTGACGAAAATGGCAGTGTACCCCACGACTTCACTGGTAAATTCGGCAGTGCAACCGTTTTACTGAAGCGTGCACCGGAAGGTACCGGTGTTATCGCAGGCGGTCCTGTACGTAATGTGCTTGAACTCGCAGGCTTTAAGAACATCCGTACCAAGTCACTTGGTTCTAACAATAAACAGAATGTTGTTCTTGCTACAATTGAAGGATTGAGCCAGTTAAAGACCCCTGAGGAAGTAGCTAAACTTCGTGGTATAACAGTAGAACAGCTGATCCGGTAATCGGCGGCCCTACCACGTGATAATTAAATATGGAGGTGTCAAAATGGCAGGTAAATTAAGAATTACTTTAGTTAAATCTACAATCGGTGCCATTCCGAAACACTGCAAAACAGTAGAGGCTCTTGGTCTTAGAAAACTGAATAAGACAGTTGAGATGCCGGATAACGCTGCAGTCAGAGGAATGATCGCACAGGTTAAACATTTAGTAAAGGTAGAAGAAATATAATTAAGCAAAAAAGGAGGTGCACAAGATGAATCTATCAGAATTGAGACCGGCAGATGGTTCCAAACAGAGTAATAACTTCAGAAGAGGACGTGGTCACGGTTCAGGAAATGGTAAGACAGCCGGTAAAGGTCATAAGGGCCAGAAGGCTCGTTCCGGAGCTCCCAGAGTAGGATTCGAGGGTGGCCAGATGCCATTATACAGAAGAATTCCGAAGCGTGGTTTTAACAATAGAAATACAAAAGAAATCGTTGCAATTAATGTAGATGTGTTAAATAGATTTGATGAAGGTGCTACAGTAACAGTTGATTCATTGATCGAATCAGGAATCATAAAGAACCCGAAAGACGGTGTAAAGATTCTTGGAAATGGGGAATTAACTAAGAAGCTTGATGTCAAGGTTAATGCATTTAGTGCTAGTGCAATTGAGAAAATACAGGCTCTTGGTGGAAATGCTGAGGTGATCTAATGTTTAAAACACTCCGAAATGCTTTTAAAGTTAAGGATATACGAAGCAGACTCATTTATACTTTTTTCGCACTTGTTATAGTAAGGCTGGGAACCCTGCTCCCAGCACCTGCCATAAGCAGGGACGTTACGGAGCAGTGGTTTAATGCCAAATCATTAGGATTCTTCAATATTTTAACCGGTGGATCCTTCAGTAGAATGTCTATTTTTGCGCTGAGTATTTCTCCTTATATTTCTGCTTCTATTATTGTACAGCTTTTAACGATAGCGATTCCCAAGCTGGAAGAGATACAGAAAGAGGGAGAAGACGGAAGAAAAAAAATCAATGAATTAACTCGCTACATGACAGTTGGTTTAGCTGTTATTGAATCGGGGGCAATGGCAATTGGTTTTGGCAGCACAGGTGCCTTAGAGGGTGGCTTGAGTTTTACTAATGTGGTAGTTATTATTGCATCCTTTACTGCAGGTTCAGCATTTCTCATGTGGCTGGGTGAACAGATTACACAAAAAGGTGTCGGCAACGGCATTTCTATTATCTTATTAATCAATATTGTATCAACAATGCCAAGCGATTTTACCAATCTGTATTATCAGTTTATTTATAAAAAATCAGTTGGTATGGGCATATTAGCAGCGGTTATTATTCTTGCGGTTGTCATTCTTACCATTCTCCTGGTCCTTATTCTACAGGATGGAGAAAGAAAAATTCCTGTGCAGTATACGAAAAAAGTACAAGGAAGAAAAATGGTGGGTGGACAAACCTCCAATATTCCGCTGAAAGTAAATACAGCAGGTGTTATGCCTGTTATTTTTGCCAGTTCCTTAATGAACTTTCCGATTTTAGTCGGATCCTTCTTCGGTGTATATCCGGAGCGGGCTCACTTTTGGCCGAAGGTACTAAAGGTACTAGACCAGAGAAGCTGGCTTGTATTTAAGGGCTGGGGAGAATTTAAGTATTCTCTTGGATTACTGATCTATATTGCTATGATCATATTCTTTGCTTATTTCTATACATCCATTACATTTAATCCGATTGAAGTAGCAAACAATATGAAGAAGCAGGGCGGATTCATTCCCGGTATTCGTCCCGGTAAACCAACGACAGACTATTTAACGAAAGTACTTAATCATATTATTTTGATCGGGGCAATTGGTTTAACAATTGTTTCTGTGATACCTATAATTTTCTCGGGAGCATTTGATGCCAGAGTCAGCTTCGGTGGTACATCCATTATTATTGTTGTTGGTGTTATCATTGAGACAATCCAACAGATTGAATCTCTATTGCTGGTACGACACTACAAAGGTTTCCTGAATGATTAATGATGATCCCGTTATGAGGCTGCATAAGCCTCATAAGGGGTATTGTGATTCAAAATATAGGGTGGCATTATCATTCCTTTTGCCGAAAGCATATAGTAACAACAAAAAGTATGATTATCAGAAAATTAATAGCCAGGCACAGGAGGTTTACATCATGAAGATTATTATGTTAGGAGCCCCCGGGGCGGGAAAAGGTACACAAGCAAAAAAGTTAGCATTAAAATATAATATTCCACATATTTCTACCGGAGACATTTTCCGTGCCAATATAAAGAATGGAACAGAGCTTGGCAAAAAAGCGAAGGTTTATATGGACCAGGGACTTTTGGTGCCGGATGAGCTGGTGGTAGATCTGGTGGTGGATCGTTTTAAAAGCCCGGATTGTGAGAACGGCTATGTCTTAGACGGGTTTCCAAGAACGATTCCGCAGGCAGAGGCGCTCGATGAGGCACTCAGAAAGAACGGCGACGCGGTGGAATATGCGGTTGATGTTGATGTTTCAGATGAGGATATTATCAAACGTATGTCAGGAAGAAGGGCATGTCTTAATTGCGGAGCAACGTATCATATCGTTAACATTCCGCCGAAAATGGACGGAATCTGTGATGTGTGCGGTAAGCCGCTGGTACTTCGTGAGGATGACAAGCCGGAGACGGTGAAGAAGCGTCTTGCGGTATATCACGAACAGACGCAGCCGCTGATTGAATACTATTCGAAGAAAGGTATTCTAAGATCGGTGGATGGGACCAAGAATATGGATGAAACCTTCCGTGAGATCGTTCAGATTATTGAGGCTTAGAATAGTTACTATTCACACCCGACATGTATACCATGCTATGATTTCGACAAATGTATCCGATTCGGAGACGCTTTCGCTTAGTTGCATTACGTAGCGGTACATAAGGCTCCAAAATACGGAGCCAAAGTACCGACGAATGCAAATACTCCTTATCAGATATCATTTGTCGAAATCATATGATAGACTTTGCCCAGGGTGTGAACAGTAACTTAGAATAGTCTCGTGGGAAACACGAGCAGAGTGGTTTTGATATTGGATCAGGAGTCCAATATCGTTATTATGAAAGGAAGAGATTATATTGTCAATAACGATTAAGTCAGAGAAAGAAATTGAATATATGAGGGAGTCCGGACGTATTCTTTCCGTTGTATTGGAAGAACTACAGCAATTTATCCGCCCGGGTATAACAACTCTGGATATTGATAGAAAATGCAGGGAATTGATAAAAGACTTTAACTGCATTCCTTCCTTTTTAAATTACGAAGGATTTCCGGCATCGATTTGCGTATCGGTAAACGATGAGGTCGTTCATGGAATTCCGGATCAGAAGCATGTCTTAAAGGGCGGGGATATTGTCAGTCTGGATGGCGGAGTGATCTATAAGGGATATCATTCCGATGCGGCAAGGACGGTGGCAGTAGGTGAAATCTCGAAGGAAGCAGAGCAACTGATCGAAGTTACGAAACAAAGCTTTTACGAAGGAATAAAGTACGCAAAACAGGGCTATCATTTACATGAGGTTTCAGAGGCAATTCAGAAGTATGTAGAATCCTTTGGTTATTCGGTTGTCAGAGATTTGGTGGGACATGGAATTGGAAGAAAACTTCATGAAGAGCCGCAGATACCAAATTTCAGGCAAAAACGCAGAGGACCACAGCTGGAAGCCGGGATGACCCTGGCAATTGAACCAATGGTAAATGCAGGACGCTACGATGTCCTCTGGGACGATAATGATTGGACGGTAGTCACCGCCGACGGCTCACTCTCAGCGCATTATGAAAATACCGTATTGATCACCGACGGAGAACCAGAGATCTTTACCTTATATAAAGCATAATGCGGGTAACCCATCCTTCCCATAAGAAAGGCTTGTTGTAGTATATGAATGGTAAAGTCGGAGGTTATGCCATATCAGCTGCCGGTCATGACGCCGGAAGATGGTATGTAATAATAGATATAGAACAAGAATATATATATTTAGTGGACGGGAAAATCAGAACGATCGACCGTCCGAAAAAGAAAAAGCTGAAACATGTCAATTTATTAAACAATTTTGATTCAGAGCTAGCCTTGAAAATCAAGGATAAAAAGGTGACTAATGAGGAAATCAAAAGAACAATTAAACAGATGCAAGACAGAAATTCAAGTAAGGAGGTTGAGTAAATGTCAAAGACCGATGTTGTTGAGATTGAAGGAACGGTAGTTGAAAAACTGCCCAATGCGATGTTCCAGGTAGAATTAGAGAATGGACATAAGGTATTAGCACATATCAGTGGTAAGCTTCGCATGAACTTTATTAAGATCGTACCCGGTGATAAAGTAACTTTGGAGTTATCTCCATATGATTTAACCAAGGGAAGAATTATATGGCGTGACAAATAGTCGATTGAACTACCTGAATTTTGATAAAGGAATCCATAATGGATTAGCGGTGCTTTTGATATTATGCGATTCCAGATTTTTTACAAGGTGAAATTAAAATATTGCTTGCTATTATATTTCTGCGGTGATATAATAAAAAATGGACTTTTTTGAAAGGGGTGAATTACTGTGAAGGTAAGATCATCAGTAAAACCAATTTGCGAGAAATGCAAAGTTATTAAGAGAAAGGGTAGTGTCAGAGTTATCTGTGAAAACCCGAAACACAAACAAAGACAAGGCTAATTTACAATAAGTTGGTACCTCAAAAACTAACTATTGTTTTATATAATCTGGTCCTTGCTTTTTGTGTTACAAATTACTGTTGCAAGCAACAGGATTTTTGTGATATTGTGGGCAGACATGCGCTACTCACTGCTTGTTTGTCTTAAGAACCGTGCCGTCATCATGGAGTCTTAGCAGCAAAGGATACGCACCTTTGTTCGTCACAATTTAAAGCGGCTGGCGTAATGCAGGGCATTACGTATTTATGAAAAACAAATATTATTTGGAGGTGTATTAAACACATGGCTCGTATTAGTGGCGTAGATTTACCAAGAGAGAAACGTGTTGAGGTCGGACTTACCTATATCTATGGTATTGGAAGATCAAGTTCGAGTCGTATTCTAGCTACTGCTAATGTTAATCCGGATACGCGTGTCCGCGATTTAACAGATGAAGAAGTTGCCAGAATTCGTGATGTTATCGATGAAACACAAACTGTTGAGGGTGATTTAAGAAGAGAAGTTGCTCTTAACATTAAGAGATTACAAGAGATCGGATGCTATCGAGGAATCCGTCATAGAAAGGGACTTCCTGTTCGTGGTCAAAAGACAAAGACGAATGCAAGAACGAGAAAAGGCCCTAGAAGAACGGTAGCGAATAAGAAGAAGTAAAGAGAGCAAGTAGATATAATACGATAATGTCCGTGGGAAATACTCATATTTGGACAATGTAATAGCAGGCTGGCAATGATTTGCATCGGTCAGCTTGTCAGGATTAAATAAAGACACGCCCGGCGGGTTTTTAATAATCAAAACTTTGATTTTGTCCGCGAGTTATCCTTGACGGGCAAATCATTGAATAATCCAATAGGAGGGTTTGTTAGATGGCTAAGAAAATAGCAGCAGCAAAAAAAGTGACAAAGAAGCGTGTGAAAAAGAACGTCGATCGTGGACAGGCACACATTCAGTCATCTTTTAACAATACAATTGTTACGCTGACAGATGCTGAAGGAAATGCACTTTCTTGGGCTAGTGCCGGTGGATTAGGCTTTAGAGGTTCAAGAAAATCAACTGCATATGCAGCACAAATGGCAGCAGAAACAGCAGCGAAGGCAGCACTTGTTCATGGTTTGAAATCCGTTGAAGTTATGGTAAAAGGTCCTGGTCAAGGCAGAGAAGCAGCAATCCGTGCGCTTCAAGCTTGTGGTATTGAAGTAACCAGTATCAGGGATGTGACTCCGGTTCCGCACAATGGATGTCGCCCGCCTAAACGCAGAAGAGTATGATGGGAGGTATAAACAATGGCAAGAGATATGGGTCCTGTTTTAAAGAGATGTAGAGCCCTTGGCTTAGAGCCTGCTTATTTAGGAATTGATAAGAAATCCAATCGTTCCGTAAGACAAGGCAAGAAGTTGAGCGAATATGGTACGCAGTTGAGAGAAAAACAGAAAGCAAAATTCATCTATGGTGTATTAGAGAAGCCTTTCCGTAACTTATTTGTAAGAGCTCAGAAGATGAAAAACGGTACAGCCGGTGAGAACTTAATGACTCTGTTAGAGCTTCGAATAGACAATGTGATTTTCCGTCTGGGCTATGCAAGAACAAGAAAAGAAGCCAGACAGATCGTTGACCACAAGCATGTACTGGTAAATGGTAAATGTGTTAATATCCCATCCTATACAGTAAAGGCTGGAGATACCATTGAAATAAAAGAGAAATTTAAAAATACACAAAGATATAAGGATATCTTAGAGGTAACGGACGGAAGAATGGTACCTGCATGGCTGGAAGCAAACCATGAAGCCTTGACAGGTACGGTAAAAGAAGTTCCGACAAGAGACCAGATCGATGTTCCGGTAAATGAAGTGTTAATTGTCGAGTTGTACTCAAAATAATTAATTGCGTATTGCATATTTCAATACTTCGATATAGCAAGGTGTACTTGTTATGCGATGATAAGGATTGCAATATGCAATGCCGGCAAGATCATTTTTATGTAAATTATCTTGTCCGATTGAATTATTATGCGTAATAATCAACTCAAATAACCCAGAAGGAGGGTCCTGTTGTGTTTGATTTTGAAAAACCCAAAATAGAGATTGCAGAAATTTCCGAAGATAATATGTTTGGGCGTTTTGTAGTAGAACCTTTGGAGAGAGGCTATGGTACCACGTTAGGTAATTCTCTCAGAAGAATTATGCTTTCATCCTTACCCGGTTCTGCTGTAAGCCAAATAAAGATTGACGGTGTTGTTCATGAATTTGGTGTAATTCCTTGCTGCAAGGAAGATGTCACTGAGATTATCATGAATATTAAAAGCTTAGCAATCAAGAACACAAGCGATACGAATGAACCTAAAACCGCATATATTGAGGCGGAAGGCGAAGTTGTAGTGACAGCAGGGGATATACAGGCTGACCCGGATATCGAGATACTCAATCCTGATCAAGTGATCGCAACCTTAAGTGGTGGCCCGGATAGCAGACTCTATATGGAGTTAACTATTACGAATGGAAGAGGGTATGTCAGCGCAGATAAGAACAAAAATGATGATTTGCCTATTGGAGTAATCCCGATTGATTCCATTTACACACCAGTAGAACGTGTTAATCTGTCCATAGAAAATACTCGTGTAGGCCAGATCACAGATTTTGATAAACTTACCTTGGATGTATATACAAACGGAACGCTTGCACCGGATGAGGCAGTAAGCTTAGCTGCCAAAGTTTTAAGCGAGCATCTGAATTCCTTTATCGATTTATCAGAAAATGCGAAAACAGCTGAGATCATGGTTGAAAAAGAAGATAATGAAAAAGAAAAGGTACTTGAGATGAATATTGACGAACTGGAATTATCCGTTCGTTCCTATAATTGCTTAAAGAGAGCCGGAATTAATACCGTTGAAGAGCTTACAAATAAGACGGCGGAAGATATGATGAAGGAAAGAAATATACCGTCTGATCGAGGAGTGGTTGTCAGCAACATAGGGATGGAGGATGAGTATGTTGGAATAATGGATCCAGACAGAGAATACGGTTACTTCACTACAGTAATAATCAACAAGAAAAAGAGGTGGACGGCATGATATCATTTATTGGTGCGGGCCCCGGAGACCCAGAGCTCATAACGCTGAAAGGAAGAAGATTAATAGATTCGGCGGACGTGATAATCTACGCTGGATCGTTGGTGAACCCAGCTGTCTTAAAGAGTGCTAAGGAAACCGCCGAGATACACAACAGTGCATACATGAACCTGGACGAGGTCATAGATGTGATGCGCGCCGCAGAGGGAAAGGGGCTGAAGGTCGTGCGTGTGCACACTGGAGACCCGTCCATTTATGGTGCTATAAGAGAGCAGATAGACAGACTTAAGGATCTGGGTATTGAGTATGAAGTTATACCAGGAGTGAGCTCATTTCTAGCTACAGCTGCCGCTCTGAATATGGAATACACACTGCCAGATGTCAGTCAGACCGTCATACTCACAAGGATGGAGGGCAGAACGCCGATGCCCGAAAAAGAGAAGTTAAGGGATCTGGCGAGTCATAACGCAACCATGATCATCTTCCTAAGTGTTGGTTTCATGGACGAGATGGTAAAAGAGCTGACCGAGGGAGGCTATAGGCTTGATACTCCTGTTGCTGTAGTCTATAAAGCTTCATGGCCTGAGCAGAAGATCGTACGCGGGACTTTGAAGGATATAGCCAGAAAGGTTAAGGGTGCCGAGATAGACAGGACAGCGCTTACTCTTGTCGGCGACTTTTTGGGTGATGAGTACAGTCTTTCTAAGTTATATGATAAGAGCTTCACGACTGGATTTAGGAGTGGGATAGAATGAAAGGCAGGCTGACGGTTGTCGGTTTCGGTCCGGGCGGAAGGGAGGATATGACCATCCGAGCTGATAGAGCGATATCTAATGCAGACATCGTGACGGGATACATTACTTATGTGAATCTGATAAAGAACTATTATCCAGGAAAGACGTTCAAATCCACTGGGATGAGGAGCGAGGTAGAGAGATGTAGGCTCGCGATACAGGACACTTTGGCAGGGAAGAGTGTGGTCATGGTTTGCAGCGGAGATTCCGGGATATATGGTATGGCCGGGCTGATTTATCAGCTTGTGGAGAGCATGGATGCGAAAATAGACATAGATGTTGTGCCAGGAGTGACCGCCGCTTCTGCAGCCGCAGCGATTCTCGGAGCGCCGCTCATGCATGATTTGTCTTTGATCAGTCTTTCAGATTATCTTACTCCTTTGGATCTTATAATGAAAAGAGTGGACAAGGCTGCTGAGAGCGACATGATAATCTGTTTGTACAATCCGAAGAGCGATCAGCGAGATTATTTGGGTGAAGCTGTGGAAATAATGATGAGGCATCGTTCTCCGGATACTGTGGTAGGCATAGTGAGGGAAGCGGGAAGGAAAGACCAGAGCAAGAGGATCACGAGTCTCGGTAAGCTTGCAGAAGAGGATGTAGATATGCTGTGCGTGGTCATCGTTGGGAATTCGAAGACCTATGTCTCTGATGGGAAGATGATAACGCCTAGAGGATATGAGGTGTAACGATATGATTGAGATGATCAAGCCAATGGACATAGAGAAGAAGAGCATGGAGATAATAGAATCTAATCTTAATGGAAGGGAATGGTCCGAGCCCGAGTTCTCTGTTGTCAAGAGATGCATACACACCTCTGCTGATTTTGATTATGCCGATAATCTCAGATTCTCTAAAGGAGCGGCAGAGAAAGGGATGAATGCTCTCCGTAATGGTGCCCACATAGTTACGGACACATCCATGGCAGCTGCTGGAATAAATAAGAGGGTGCTGGAGAGGTATGGGGGCAAGGTGCATTGTTTCATAGGGGATCTGGATGTGGCCGAGAAAGCTAAAGCGTCCGGTTGGACAAGGTCCGCAGTTTCTATGGATAAGGCATCAGAACTCGACGTTTCGGTTATTTTTGCGATAGGTAATGCTCCAA
>ENA-UOOK01003008-UOOK01003008.1-fermentation-metagenome-genome-assembly--contig:-NODE-3008-length-19766-cov-8.785145_pt1 | contig 19766 bp, 24 predicted proteins | sample MGYA00245777_ERZ724023 | MGnify/ENA primary metagenome ERZ724023 (study PRJEB28704, sample SAMN03018312) | fermentation metagenome | biome: anthropogenic terrestrial biome; feature: soil; material...
TAAGTGAGGCAAATGGTAAAAAGGTTGTAGTTCTTCTCGCTGGAACTCGTGAAAACTTCTATGAAGAATTAAAAAGGTATATAAAAAACTCTTAATTTGGGAAATTATTTGAGGGACAGTGTATCTGTAATCCTGTCCCTTCGTCCCATCAGTATAACTTATTGAAAAGATTCCTACTATAATCACTAACATCAGATATATTAAGCATATTATGCTTTAATTTAATACTTTGGAAATACTTTGCTATCAAATCTTTTTTAATAATTCGGTCTGAACTTTCATCATCTCTTAAACCTATTCTAGTATTACTCCATGGCATTTCTGCATGAGTCATCTTTTCTAGCACCTTACCACTGTAACAACCGAAATTTCTAATTACACTGTCTAAAATCTCCTTTTCTATCTTAGATAACCTTATATTAGTGTAGTCACACTCATTTTCCTCAATAGGATTGTATCCATAATTTTTATATTTATAATATACACTTCTATATACAGGACCATGCATCCAAGCTTCACAATTATTATGGAACAAATATTCACCTGTAAAAACTTTGAAGAACCCTTGTGCATAGTATAACAGTTTTTGTAATGCCAAAGGCGTTATATCTAAACAATTTACCAAAAGATATTTTACAACATAATCAATCTTATCTTCAAATTCAACAGTAATAGAATTATCTTTTTCAACATCCGATAATGCCTTACTGCAACGCTTATATGCAACATCTGTTATATTACTTTTATTTTCCTCCAATAACTTGCTCATGTATTTCGGGTCATTAAGGATTTTTTTTAGAGTATCTGAATATTGTTTAGTAGGAATATCTCCGTCCAAGTATCTAGTAAGAGTACCTTCACCCCACCCTAATAACAAAGATAAGGGTCTTTTACCTATATCATACTTATTTAATATAAATTCCATTTCTGAAACAGAAATCAGTCCCTCCTTTTCTCTAAAAACATTATCTAGCATTTTAAGATTATAATCACGAATATCAGCCACAAATATTTCACTTTCACACTCACTACATATTGCTATTTTCCCTGTATATTCAATTTCCTTACCTTTGATGTTTTTTGTCATTTTCTTCATCAATATATTAAAGTTAGAGAATATAAATCAATTTAAAAACCCTCTAAGATTTTAAAAAAATCATAGAGGGTTTTGTTTATTTCTCATTAATTGTAAGTTTCTTTGAATATTTTGATATAGCAAAGTTATCATTATATGCTTGCTTCTTCCAATCAGGCCATTCTTCTATTGTCTTATGAATTTGCTCATGTAAAGCTTCCATTGTTTTCTTATCATCAATTTTTTCTAACTCATATAAACTTTTCATAATATTTCCTCCATTTTTTTAAAATCTCTTATATCTTTAATCCACTTTCAAATTTATATTTTTTATAGTATCTATATATGTATCATAAGCCGCTAATTCCGAATCCAAATAGCTAAATACATTCATCGGATTACGAACATGTGCATTTTTCTCATTCCATGATATTCTGTACCCATCTTTATTTTTTCTTATCTTCCTATACCATTGTATTGAACTCGTAGAAAATAGGTCTACAAAACGGTGGGGACCTACTCCAACGAACGGTACAAAATGAACTTTATTAGGTTCACTTAAGTTTTCACTTATCTCCTCTTTATAAAATTCCATCGCTTTACTTTTGGGATAAGGTTCAATATATATGACTTCCTTAATTCCTGCAGCTATAATATGTTTTGCACAATTATGGCATGGAAATGTTGTTACATACATACTAGCCTCTTTACATGAGATATTATTACGAGCACACATCAAGAGTGCCTCCATCTCACTATGAACTACCCTTCCATATTCCGTTAAATCTCCTATTCCTGCTTTTTTTATCTTATTTATATTATTATCACTTTTTTCAATTTCAAGGTTATCTAAAATACTATCTATTATTTTTTTCTGTTCAATTTTGTTGGAATCATATCCTAGCATATAATCCCTTCCACCCTCAATATCTGTATAATTGCAATCTTTGAATTCTGGCCAATATAGTCCTCCCCCGAATCTTGGACAATCATTTACTCCAGAAGCTATTATTTCATTATCTTTTGCAATCACAGAACCTATTTGGCGAGATAAATCTGCTGATCGAAGTGAAGAAGCATATGCCATAAACATAGCATACTCATTAAAAGTAGGTGTAATAAAAGGATCTCCAAATAACAAGTCAATTAAACGATAAATATTGGCTCTTATTTCATCTGTATTATCCGAAACATTAATAAAATAATCTGCATCTTGAAATGCATCTTGTGTATGCTGTCCATACTTCTCTGATTCATTTGCATCTCTTCTTAAAATTTCAGAGGCTTCTTCTTCAGAAAGACCCTTTTCATCAATTAGATACTTCCTTCTTCTTTTCATAGTACTTGTTATTCCTATAAGATGAAATCCACTTCCATATGTTTTTCGTAAAAAATTAACTTCTTCAGGATGTTTAATGGAATCAATTATGTAAGCTTTACGTTTTTTTGGAGAAGGATTATTAGGATCATCACGATTCATTAATATTTTAGAAATAACACCTTTCATTAATATGGATTCATCATTTGTTTTTTTCCTAATTTTATTACCTTGATCCATATAAAAAGAAATTCTTTGATATTCACTATCTAATTCATTTCCATTTGCAAATTCGGATATTATTTGTTTAGAGACCTTGATATCCATATAGCAATAATTAAAATGATTTAATCTATCAATAATATTATCTTTAACTTGTTTGATATTAGTACCTACTGTCTTAATAATTCCTATGACTATCTCACTATCATTAGTTGTAGTATCCATTATAACCTCTCCCCATGCAATAATAAATTTATATAAAGAGTATAAAAAATTGAATTATAATCAAAGGGTTTATGTATACATTTTCCACTTTCTTAGGATTCAATAAGTAATAAGCTTAATATACTATATTTTTATTATATCTTAAATACAAATAAATTTCTATAAATATAGAATACTTATCAACATTCCTTTATATTATATATTCCACACAACTTACTAAGTTCCGTTAAGGCTGCAGGCATATTAGTCAATCTCAAAACTGCAAAATTTGATGTCTTTGTACCTCTGTCTACTGTATATGCACTACTTGCTATTATTCCAGCCTGTATTGATTTTGAAAGAATATTGCCTTTTATACTTCCGGGATAGCTGAAAGTTTTTACTCCTTTTGCTGATTGGTTGATAAAAGCATTGCAATGAACTAATACGAATATATCAGCCTTTAATCTATTTGCTTTAACAGCCCTATCTGCAGGGCTTAGATATACATCATCTATTCTGGAATATTCAACCTGGAATCCATGACTTTTCAACATATTTCCTGTTTTAAGTATCACAGATAAAGCTATATCCCTTTCTCTCCTCCCATTTCCTAAAGCTCCAGAATCATGACCTCCATGACCTGCATCTAAAAACACTTTTAACATTGTTAAGACCTCCTATATGTATATTAAAGACAATTGCCCTTTAACATACATATAAGGATTAAGAGGAAATTTTACTATGTTTGATATAAGCAAAATTTCCTATACTATGCATTCTCTATATAATTATAGATAAGTTTCTAAATAACTTTCCATAATTTCATTCGGAACTAAATTGCCCCCTGTAGCCCAAGCAATATGATTGATGTTCTCTAATTTATCTGTTAGATTATTCTTTTTTAAATACTCTCTTGTAGCATCATATTCAAATAATTTTATTGGCCCTTCGAAAGTTGCACAAGCAGAAGGTTCTATTCGGATTCCTTCTGTTTTATCTAGTTCTCTCATATAATTAAATAACTCTTTATCTTCGATTGTAAATATACCGCTCAATAGCGTTTCCATTAATGTACCTACAAACTTAGAAGGAGTACCTACTGCAAGACCATCCGCCTCTGTCCTTCCGTCAATGTCAAAATCTTTTACACTTACTTTGTTATTTAAGCCGGTTGCCATCCCAATTAGCATACTTGGTGCATGGGTTGGTTCTACAAAAAATACATGAGCATTATCTCCAAATATTTTCTTCAATCCAAAAGTTATTCCACCTGGAGCTCCACCTACTCCACAAGGGATATAAAAGAATGTAGGGTTATCTTTGTCTACCTTAATAGCTAAGCTGTCCATTTGTTTTTTCAACCTTAAAGCAGCTACAGCATATCCCATAAATAAAGTAGTTGAATTTTCATCATCTACAAAATAGCTATTTGGATCTTTATCTGATAGTTTTCTGCCTTGCTCTACAGCAGCTGTGAAATCACCGTCATATTCAACAACGGTTGCCCCTTTTGCTCTCAGGAGATCCTTTTTCCACTTCTTGGCATCAGAAGACATATGAACAACTACATTGAAACCTAAGGTCGCTGAAGTAATACCAATAGATAAACCTAAATTCCCTGTAGAACCAACTTGAATAGTATGTTTTGAAAAAATTTCTCTATTCCTTTCATTAGCTAATTCGCTATAATCATCTTCTATAGTGATTAATCCATTCTCTAATGCCAACTTTTCTGCATAATATAAGACTTCATAAATACCTCCACGAGCCTTAACGGATCCTGCTACAGCTAAATGAGAATCCATTTTCAAAAACAGTTCTCCTTGAAAATTACTTCTACCTTTTAGTGAATCTTTCATATTTCCAATTTTTCTTAAAGGAGATTCTATTATTCCATTTGACGCACTTGTATCTTCAAAATATTTCATCAACAATGGAGCAAAGCGTCTCAATCTTTCATCTGCTTCATAAATATCTTCCTCTGTAAAATCGATTTTCCCCCAAGCATTTTTATCATCTACTTTATTAGGATTAATCCAAACGGTAGGTTTAAAATCAACAACATCGCCTAATACAGGAACCTTTTCCACCCATTTCTCTATATTAATCACTATCTTCACCCCTATTTTTAAGTATAATAAAAGTATAATACAATTATTGGTTCTTAAACAATACTCTATTTTTTATTCAAAAAGAACCCTTTGGTTTTTTCCATTGGGTTCCTATTAGTATATAGCCTGTCCAAGACTAACCTAGCTTGTTTGACATTTCTTTAATTGCCATATATAGCCTAGCTATATCCGATTTAGTTGCTGGCGTATCTGAAGTTTCATAACGTTCCATAGCCTCGTTCAATGTATAAATTCTAGTGTCATATAGATTTTTAACCATCTGTCCCTGTCTTATATGTTTCTCTATAGAAGATCGTACATACAAGGTTTTTATTTCTATTCCGTTTTTCAGTACTATATATATACCATCTTCGCCTTCCTTTACCCTTTCAATGGAATCTATATTAAAAAGTCCAACTCCTCCATCATATCTGGATATAGGTTTTCTTACCTTTAATTGTATAAACACCTTATCCCTAGCCAATGGTAGTGGAATCATGTTGCTAACGGATATCAGACCACCAAAATATTGATTAGAAGCCTTCATATCCAATTGATAGTGTTTACATAATTTTGTTACTATGTTTCTAACTCTTAGACTCAGGACAATGTTTTCCTCATTGGTATATATAATGGTCCGATCTCCTTCACCAGGCATATACTCTGGAACAATTGCCATTATATTCTTTGTTACAAAGTCCTCTGTTTTCATTTCTATTCTCCCCCTTAAAAGATAATGTTACTTATATTATATAAAGAAGGGAGTCTTAAGTCCAGTGGAATAGCCAATTTTATTATTTATTACCGGATTTTCTTTGTTATAATATAAAAAGCACCTCTAAATTGAGATGCATTATGTTAAATATTATTTTTAGCAACTATCTCGAAAGTTGGTCTTAACTCATTATAATATTGATATCCTAAATAACCATCGTACTGTAATCTCCCCAAAAGTATACATGGAGCCACACCTATTTCTTCTGAATAATTTACAATTTCTGTTTTATCCTCATAATTGTATTCCTTAATGAACTTATTATATTGCACCTCAGAAATTAAATAATTGCTGGCTTCAATATCTGCTTCATTCTCTTCAGCTTCCTCATCTTTTCTTTCATAGCTAATATGAAATTCCTTCCTAGAATGATTTATTAAATGAGCTAATTCATGGAAGAATGTAAACCAAAATATATCTGCCTTCTTACCTCTTACACTTAATGCAAGTATCGCCTTATTGTTCCTCCATATAGTTGCTCCACATATATAAGTTTTTGGTAGATATGGTACTAAAACTAAAGCCACACCACACTCAGCACATAATCTTACTATTTTCGGATAAAAGTCTTCTGAATCCTTTTGTGTTAACCCCCTAAAAGTTGGAATAAGATTTTTTAATTTTACCTTATTAAAATTCTTCACTTCGATATTTAAACCATCTAGCTCTGCTTTTCTTAACCAAGCCAATACACCATAATCAGATATTTCTCTAACTTGTTTGTGCTTTCTATAAGCCACACCGTATGAAGATCTTATTGATGATAATTCAGCAACACCAAAGAAATTCCTGCAGTTAAACACTCTCTTCTTTCTATCTGCTGTTTCTTCAACCCATCCAAATTTATTCATTTCTTTATAGGGTATGCTTTTTAAAATCTCTAAATCATTATATAATTTTTCTTGATCTTTTAATCTTGCTTTATTTAACTGATAATTAGCTTCTAAATTCATCCAAAATTGTGCACCAGGTCCTATAACTGATTCTAATTTTAGGGCTGTCTCATAAGTGATAGAAGCTATACCATTAATAATGTTAGTTAAATGCTTTGGTGTTATACCTAACCTAGCTGCTAATTCTTTTTGATTCATTCCTAAAAATTCCATGTTTTCCTTAATTGTTTCTCCTGGAGCAATTGCAACAGTAGGTATAAAATCATTATTATCTTTTTTGTTTACCATGGTAGTCCTCCACCTTATATTCTACTTTCATTATATGTTATTATCTCCCTTATGTCAAAAATAATTAACCTATCAGGTTAATTATTTTTGACATTACTTAATTAAGGTCTATTAGCAATATATTATTAATTTGGGAAGTTGGATTTGAAGCCATTGATCTGCCTTCAATAATTGCTTCTACAGTAGTCTCATTGGGTTCAGGAAGCTTCTGCTCAAATGGTATTACAAATTCACGAAGTTTGCAATTCCCCTAAAAATCGACAAAGCTAAATCATCTTGTCTATTTTTTAGAATATAAGCATCTTGCCCATTAGTTATGAAACCCAACTCTATTAAAACAGCAGGCATATTGGTCAATCTCAAAACTGCAAAATTTGATGTCTTTGTTCCTCTGTCTAAAGTATATGCTCCACTAGATATTATGCTATCTTGTATATCTTCTGACAACTTAGCTCCTTTTACGCTACCAATATAACTAAAGGTTTCTATCCCTTTTGCCAATTCGGTAGTAAAAGCATTGCAGTGAACTGATATAAACAAATCAGCATCTAGCCTATTTGCTTTGATAGCCCTGTCAGCAGGACTCAAATATATATCATCTATTCTTGAATACTCAACCTGAACTCCGTGTTCTTTCAATATGTAGCCTGTCTTAAGTACAACAGATAGTGCTATATCCTTTTCTCTCATTCCGTCTCCCAAAGCCCCCGGATCATGTCCCCCATGCCCTGCATCTAAAAAAACTTTTAACATAAATACATCCTCCTATATGTATATTAAAGGCTATATGATTAATTACCTTCAACATATATATAGGAATTAAGGGAAGTTTTTACTATGTTTTAAAAAATCCTCTACGATTAAATGTTTAACCCCATTTCTCATTACCTGTAAAGAGGAAAGTCATTACACAATTCTATAACATCTATTAAAATCAAATGATTGTCCGTTCCGCCAGATACCAGCCTAAACCCGCTACTTAATAAACCCTCTGCTAGAGCTTTAGCATTTTTAACAATTTGTGTTAGTATGAAAAGTTTGGTAAAATGTTATCATAAATGTTTAAAATTTTTTGTAGCTGTTTCATATATGTAGAACAGCTATTTTGAGATAGAATTATTTGATAAGCTTTTATTTATCACCGCCTTATTATAAAAATAATTTCGCTCACCACGAATATATTCATTTACCATATATCATCATTCGCGATAGGCGAAAAGTCAAGGGGTTTTTATATGTTTTCTAATGAGATTTTCGCTAATCGTATAAAGTTTTTACGCAAACAAAAAAATATCAAACAATCTGAGTTAGGAGAAAAAATCGGACTTACTTATACTGCCATAAGTGATATTGAACGTGGAAGAAGAACTACTACTATAGAAAAGCTGGTAGCCTTAGCTGACTATTTTGAAGTATCTATTGATTATTTAATGGGAAGGACAGATAATCCTAAAATCAATAAATGATTATGTAGTTTTGACACTAAAAAGACAAAAGCTCCAAATCCCAGTGTCTCAAGGGTTTAGAATAATTAATCTATCATCTATCAGGTTTTTGACATTAAAAAAACCCTAAAGCAATTGCTCTAGAGCTATTATCATGGTCTCAACCTGGTTCGCATTGTTAAGAGGCGTTGTAGCTTGTTTTTCCCATTTAATTATAAAAAAATACGAGCAGGTACACTGGCACCCTCTCGCTAAAAACTCCTACTCTGAGTTTTTGTTCCTTACTAATATTATATACATAAATCATAGAAATAGTCAATGATGTTTTTAACAAATCTATAATAAGAATCTAGAGAAGTCAAACATATGTGACATGGACCTCTGAAAATTTGCTCTGAAAATGCTGTGGTTTTTTTAAATTGCTTATAATTATTTTGTCAAGGAGGAAAGCGATAGCGATCCTTGACAAAATAATTATTTGTAATATCATCTTAAGCAGCATTTTTAGAGAAATACTCATCAATTATTTCATTTGGTGTCTTAAAGTTAAGAATTTTTCTTGCTATATTATTGTATCTTTTATTATATCTTTTAAATGACTTTTCCATTTGTTTATAACTACTAAATCGTCTTTTACTATAGAATAATTCATTGTCTATCCTATGACTACGCTCTACTATTCCATTTTGCCAGGGTGAATATGGACGTGTTCGCTTATGTTTTATATTTAGCTTCTCTAGATATTTTTCGAATCTTGTTTTCTTTTTAGTAATATCTTGATCATTTACAAATTCGATTCCATTGTCTGTTTGAACTAGGGTTACTTTAAATCCCAATTTATCCTCTAATCGTTTTAAAAAATTAGATGTACTGTATGTACTTAATTCATTAACTAACTCTAAATACCTCTTTCTTGAATATACATCTATCGCTGTTATTTGATAGTACCTACTATGAGGGCTAGCAAAACCTATACATTCGTTTGGTACGTACTTTACATCGATTTGTACTATTTCTCCTGGATAAGTAGCAGGGTTTTTCTTATACCTAGTCTTAGGATAGCTTTTTCGTTTCTTTGGTGTATCTAATTTCATTTTTCTTATTTGTATACACATCGAATCGTAAGTCCTTGTATATCCTGCATCTCTTAATTTACGGTATACTTGTGCAAGGCCTTCATGACGATGATATCGGTGTTTGTGTCGTATTAGTTCTAACTCTTCCTCTGTATGCTGATTTGGATGAGAGAGTGGTCTTGTGCTCTTATTCGCTAAGGATTGTACTGTACCATCATACTTCTTTCTCCAGCGCCACACTTGTTGACGGCTAGTATGATATCTTCTAGCAGCTTTTGCGTTATTATTATGTTTAATTGCATATTCCACTACCCTTTGACGAAACCTCATCTCTTCTGTTATAATTGTTTTCATAGGAAAGATCCCCTCCGATTTTGTTTATTTTAGTCAACTAACATTATATCAGAGGCCTTTCCTTTTTTCATGTTTTCTTGTCACAAATGTATTATCTCATATCAGTTTTTAACAAATCTATAATAAGAAACTATAAGTTGATTATCCCAAAAGTATTCTTTATGTTTAGTCATTCGATTATCTACCAAATCCTTTAATTCTTCATATGTCCGTTTCTTAACTCCCTCACTTGTGACTACATTGGTAAATACAAATAAGGATACAACAAAGTCATGTATTATTGGATTTTGCATTTTATCTTTTCTAGCTTCTCGAGGTATGCAATCTATCTTAGATATAAAATTTATAACTCTCTTGTTTGGGTTGATCTCCTTACTATAAGGAATTCTAAGACTATTTAACAAACAGTTATTATGGGCAGCTGCATTTCTTAAAAATCGCACTGACCATAAATAACTTTCCATGGAACCCTTAGTTTTATATTTTTTATAGTACATACAATATAATTTGGTAAAATCACCAAAACTTAAAACTTCAACAATATTCCAAATTGCAAAATTATCTTTGTACTTTACTACTAAATCAGAGCATGCTGAATTCTTTTCTTTTTTATCAACATTCTCTTTTATATAAAGAGCACTCAGAAAATAACTCATCTATAATAGTATAACCATCTTCTCTATTGTTTCTTGAACAATCTCTCAGCAATTGTGTTTTTAAATAATGTTCTATATCTAAAGACACCTTTAAAATAAATCTTCTAAAATACATATCTAATGTTGATAATTCCTGTAAATAGACGAACTCCAAATTTATATACTTCCCAGCATTTTCACCTTCTGTATACTTTTCATAGTTTTTTGCATAAGCCTTTATTTTAAAGGTAATAAGTGTTATTTGTTAAAAATTTCTTTGCTTCCTCTTCGCTGACTATATTAAATTGTATTCCACTTTTGTTTTTCATATAATTTATCTGTTCATTTATCGATAATTTCTTTCTCCTCATATGATCCCCCTGAATAAAACTGTATCTCTAAAAGTATTATATCAAAGTATCAATAATTCTACATAGATATTTGTAAATGTTAATATAAAAATGTACATTTGGCATTTACACTTTTATCCCTATTTTATTTTACCAGTTATACAGGATATACTAGTATTCAAAAAAATAATGGGCATTAAGGATTATCTTGATTATTTGGTTTTTAATTAAAATAAATTCAGACATAGAATAATATTTATTTATGTCAGTGATAAAACGTCCAAATAATTCATGCTCATATCTATACATAAAGATTCAAATTAATTGTCAAAATAATTAAATATCTCAATACAATAATTAAACATTTCTATATTTTAATCTACAATAATGCATAAATTGCTTATAGTTCTAGTTATATTTTGAAAAACCATACCGTTTGGATGATAGTATGTGCCAAAACCTTATAATAATCCATTTTCATCAATAAAGTTATATTCATTTTGTACAATTACAACCTTATCAAACTCTTGTCCTATTACCTCATGTGATACCTCATTAGATAGTTAGTAAGTTTACAGTATTCAAGCATCAGCCCCTAAAAAAACAAAAGCCCCAAATCCCAGTGTCTCAAGGGTTTAGAGCTTGTTTTTTATCTATATAAGATCTCATTCATATACCAAGTACCATTGTCCATAATGATAGATTTTATAAGTTTATTATTGTTTTATTCAATCATTTTCTTTCTAATCTCATCTATTTCCTCTTTTTTAAGTCCTGTGATTTCAATAATATCTTCTGTAGTGAGTCCTTTTATTATAGACTTTCTAACTACTTTTGCCATACCTTCTTCAATGCCTTTCTCTATACCTTTTGCAATCCCCTTTTCCATTCCTTCATTTCTAAATCTTTCAGCTAAAGTCATTATAACCTCACTCCCTTCTGGATAATTGGTTTCTAGTTTACTCATTATTTCATTAGCTGTTTTCTTTAGTCAAGTCAGTTCTTGCACTAAATATATATCTCATCATTGTTTCAAAATATTCTATTCCGCTTTGTTTATCTTCCAATTCTTTAATATACTCTATTGATTCCATAATTGTCTTGTGTATTTTTTCCTATCGTGAATTTACGCTAGATTTCTTTTGTATGGACTTAAACGAGCTGCCTTCTTGGGCTACTAGTCTATTTCATATTTCTATTATGTGCCCAATCCTCATATCCCTATTGCTCATTCAGAAAAACTGTTTAAAAACTCTTCAAATTCAGCTTCAGTACATGTATATACTTCCCTAAAACAATAATTTTTAAAAATCTCTAATCCATACTTTATAAAGCTTGTCCCAGCTAATCTAGATAACCTTTTCCCAATATGATCTCTTGATTCTGCATTTTGTACGTTATTTTTCGAAATTTTATCTTTATTTTTTTCATTGTTTTTCAATTCGTTATAAACCAGAATACAGTCTATTTGTTCTCTAGTATACTTTATATTTTCACAGATTATATCTGAATATATTAACAAACTGTCATATATTTTTTGTATAATCATGTATTGTTCTTTTTTGTCTATATAACCATTTTTAAATTCAATGAAGACTTGTTTACCTTTAGAATCAAAAAATATCGCGTCAATAGATTTTGGATTATGCCCTTCATGACCTAACTTTTGTTTTTTAACATATTCGTCCTTAACCGCATCAAAATCAACGGCAGTCAAAGTGGATTCCGTCATATAATATTCTATTCCATCATGATTATCCTTTGATATTTCCTTTAAAGTAGAAATATTATTTGCTAAAATTTCATGTGCCTCAATACTATTCATACAAATACCTCTCAGTTTCTAAATCCTGTAATGGTTTAGCCAGCTTCTTATAGATCTTTTCAATATCATTCGTAACATTTATTATTGTAGAGGTTTGACCAGAAGGGGATAGAGATGCCAGATAATAATTACATCTATCTGCAATTTCATATTTGACAGAATATACTTCTATTGCATTTAAAAAATATGGACTATGGGTATTTAATAAAATATGCATGCCAAATTCTTTTTGAATTAGGACAATTAACTCAGCAAACAATAATTGCCATTCTGGGTGCAAATGGATTTCCGGTTCATCTAAAACCATAGTTCCATTCTCTTCTAAACTTCCATTTTGTAAAAGTGTTTTTATAATTACAAATGTTTTTAGTCCAGCTGATATATTCCTTATATCTAATAATTTCTCTGTTCCTTTTTCTTTATATACAAAATTTGTTGTTTTATTTCTAACTATTTCACCACTACAAATATTGTTTATCTTCGAAAAAATATTCTCCAACTTATTAGTGGCTAATATCTCGCTTATAATATTCAAATTAGGACTATTGCCAAAAATCTTAGATTTTATATGTTCTCTATGATCCATATAATTAACATATCTATTAACAAATCTACTATTTAATATTATCCTAGATTTCTGTTCATCTAATACAAAAGGATCATCAATATAAATTGCTTCTGTATTCAAATCGAACTTATCTGATATATAATCAACATTATCATCATTTATTGTAATTAAAACCGGTTTATCTTTAATCGTAAGTCCAATACTTCCCTCTTGTTCAAGATAGATATTATTAATTTGACCATTGAATTCCATATTTATTTTATTTTTAAGTATAGTTCTAATAATATCTTCATTTGATAATTTCAATATACTATTTATTTTTATTATCAATTCATCTATATTTCCTATATCTGCATTCTTATCAAGATTTTCTTCTAATTGACTTCTATAATCAATTATTTCTTGTTTAATCATCTCAAGTTTGTCTATATATTTATCAGCATTTTTTAATATTTCATTAGAAATCACATCTAAATTAATAGTTCTATACATCCTTATGTTCATACTACTGTAGATATAATTATCTATGGCTCTTTCAATATTTTCAAGTTTTTCGTTATATATTTTATCATTTATTTTATAAAAACTATTAAAAACACTGTATAATACTTTGCCAACAGTACTTTTACCGGTATTATTTTCACCGGCAATAACAGTTATTCCATCTAACTTTACTTCTGCTTTCTCAATCTTACCAATATTTTTTAATGCTAATAACATACAAGAACCTCCTAAACATTCTATAGAAGTAATATTTTACTATATCCAAACCTTTTAACCATAGCTATGTAAATAAAATGATAATATATATTTATTATACCATTTTACACCATATATTAATAATATATTCTATATTTATCAAAATTAGTTTTTTATATAAATGGTAGCCTATTAACATAATTCAATATCTCAATACAATAAAATATCAACCTAGCCATTTATTCCTCACTTAAACCATCCATATACCCTAAAATCCGTTCTTTTTTATTCTTAGGCAATTTCCGAAAAGTAGAGATAATTTCTTGTTCTTGATTGCTTAAATCAGACTTCAACAATTTAATAAATCTTTTATCATCGGTTCTCCCAAGTATGTAATCTACAGATGTATCTAGAGCGTCTGCTAACTTAGGGATTAGTCATTACCACACGGATATGCCTGCAACTATGCTTTACAAGGCTTATAAATCATTATGTGATCAAATACATGAATCCGTTTAAAAAACATAAAGTTTAAACGATTAAAATGAATACCCCATCACTTTGGTGTTACTACTAAGTGATGGGGTATCATTACTCTTAAAATTGGGTTACTTTTAATATATCTTGAATATACTTTAAAATTGCACCTGCTATATTATTTTATTATTTGCTCATATTGATAAGACCATAATTACCATTAAAGTTGCAGTTATGGTCTTATCATTTATTAATATTTAATAATATTATCCCCTAGGTGGAAAAGGATCATTACCATATGAATTTTTTGCTCTTATCCTTCCATTTTTCCCATGTATGACAACTTCTGTTTTCTTATTAATAGCTATTCCCCTAGCTGCTTTTCTTGCTGCTTCCTGTGTCTTATGAACTGAAGTAGCTTTTTTATTGCCAGCACCTTTTACAGCCCACCCTTTACTATGTGGTACCACATGTTGATTTTTACCCACTATATCACCCCTGACATTAAATTTATTTAAAGTTTAATTAAAGCATATAACTTAAGCTACCAGTTTAGCCCATCATCTTCCCCTTTCTCCATATTTGTTTAGCTTTCCGTAAACTTATGTTATTCGGTCCATCAAGACTATCTGGATTATTATTCTGATGTTCATCATCAATCCAGCCACATACTGAACACCTATGATTAACAGAATTTATTGGAATAGTACGATTTTCACAACAAACACATTCCCTAAACTTAGACTCTTCAATTAAATTTCCCTCATATGCATTCCCCTGTCTAATACTTTCGACATGATTCATAATCTTATCAATTTCTTGCCTATCAATAATATCCTGAAGATTAATTTGATTAACTAATGATGATTCAGTACCCCTCCCCCCCATAATTATCACCTCCCCCTGGGTATATGTATTTAATATACTTTATATTTCCTTTCATCTCTTTAAAAGGCCTATCATAACAGATAATTAGTTCTGGTTCTATAGTTTTTAACATAGCATTGTAGCCTTTCATAAAAAGTCGTTCCGTTTTCTTACATCCTAATGTTGATATAGCAACTGCAGAACCTTTCTCTATTCCATCAAAACAAAACTCATAACTTCTCTCATCACTCCAACTTATTGTAGGTATCACTTTAATGTTATAGTTTTGCCAGTGGGCACCACACCATCTACTTCTAAATACATTATATATTTGAATTGGAAGGGGCATATCCACTTTCACACTAAAATCAGGTGTTAATACATACTTATATTGAACAAGCTTTTTCAATTGGCTTATATTATAGTTTTCATAAACAGCGTGAAACTTCCCATCATCAATAAAAAAATGTACTGTCTTGTTGAGATTTTCAATACTCGTTTCATTTTTACTAATTTCATCGTAAGCTATGAAATCTATTTTTTCATCAGGTATCTTTATTTTTTCAAGTATTGGCATCCCCCATTTAGGTGAGACCAAATATTCTTTTCTTATTAACTTTTTTTCTTTAATTACCTTACTAGATTCCAACTTATCCTTCATTGGATCATCTCCCACTTATTGTGTTGATACTCAACTCAATTTTTAGTATAAAAAAATTTAAAACAGTTTTAACTGGCCTGACATTTCATCTATGTTGTGATATATTGTTCCGCCTGTTGTAATATGTAGAAGTCTCAAATCATTTATTCTTCTTACAAGAGCCGATATAGAGACTTCCAATTTATCTTTAAGATTATATAAGTCGCCAAAACTTATACGTTTATATGATTTTAAATTGTTAATGTATTCTTCAATTACTATTTCAGGCATCAATAAAGATGCAGCAAACATATTAGCCTGAATCTCTATAGGATTATTTCTAAATCTATTTCTGCAATAAAACCTATCATTATCTGTAAAAATCAATTGTTCATAATCCTTTTCTTCTGTAACATGCAATACCCAATGTCCTAACTCATGTGCCTTTGAAAAATTCATGGTTCCTATCTTTTCTTCAAAAAGGCTTTTCTTTGTTTCATTCATTAAGATTACTTTTGACTTTGGATGTATTGCTGCTAATACTTCATTATCATCATCAGATAAATAATCTAAATCTTTCCATACTATATCTAATTCAAATTCGATTAAGTAATCAATATCTATTCTGAAAGTTTTATTAATGGTTGGCATTAAATTATTGTTTATTAAAATAGCTGATGTAATTCTGTCCATCTCTACCTGAGTAATATATCTATAGAAAGCCATCTAATCATCTCCTAGAATTGCCTTTCTAACCTTTTCCCTATCTTCTAGTGACATTTTTGATACTCTACGTAAAAAAAGTTCTGCTAATTCATCTTCCACAATAATTTCTCTATAACTAGTTGGTATTTTTTTTGCCAGCATTATCATTGATTCTTCATCAGCTTCTAAAATCTTAGAAATCTTTATTATAATTTCTTCGGAAGGTGGCTCTAAAGCACCAGTTTCAATTTTGCTAATATAAGAAAAGTCCACGCCAATCTTTGAAGCTAATTCACGCTGAGTGATTCTTCTATCTTTCCTAAGTTGTCTTAAACTTTCTCCAAAACTTTTCATTATATCACCACCTAACTAAATCATATCACATGTTGAGTTGATTATCAACAGAAAATAATTGATTGTTTATGAGTAACTTTAAATGATAAACCTAAAAGCAAAATTAATGAAAATAATATATGATAAAATATCTTCTTTATTATATGAATACTTAAATCTTAGACAAGCAGAAACTGGTACCTTAACCAGCTTCCACTAAAAGTACTTATATACTTACACTAAATATATTTTTCTTATAAACAATCTCATCTAATCTTTCATCTGTGATAGAACCATATCCATTCTTGATTCTTCTTAAAATACCTTTAAAAAATATATCCTCTACATTCTTATTTTTCACACTATGGTAAAAAGCATAGTCTTTACGAACATTACCATATACCTCCTTTTTGTATAGTGTCTTTATTGTTGGTGGAATTATATCGATTCTGCCACTTGCCCGTACTCTTGGTATACACATATCTGAGTTTCTATCAAGGTGGTCTTTTTGGATAATTTTAAGAATATATTGTCTTATATAAGATTCTACACTAAAAACATACCTCGAACGTACAATATATTTTGGTACCAACAAAATGTCTTTCTGTCCTACAGATAAAGGTCTTCCATAAATACTATTCCAATCTAGATTGTCTCTATCCCAGTAATAACCAATTAATTTTTCATTAGATGCTAATTCCATCCCCCAATCGACACTTTGTTCCACTGTGAAATCATATAAATGTTTCCTTATGATATTGGTAATTAAGTCCGACATCTTGTCTTTATCAAAGTTTTTAATGTACATACAGAGTGCAGTTGGATTAGTCTCGATATATGGATTTTTACGCACAATCTTGTAAAAATCTAAAAACAATTTCGATAACTCTTCATTACTTGAACCTTTTCCATATTTGCCAATACGTTTCAGACCTAAGTTAGTTTCATTAGGTTCTGAAGCATGTTTTAAAATACTTCTAAGCCTATCATGATTTTTTTCACGACAAGCTCGAAAAACTTCTTGAAAAAAAGTATCAATTGATTTACGAGCAGATATACAAAACTCGTCTGGTAATGCTTGAATTACATATGGGTCGATAAACAATTTCACATCTTCTCTTTCATCAATATCTATGAAATTAATATCCTCGTGACCATTAATCTTTAAGTTAAATTTTTCTGAAATATGAATAACTATCATCTCCTATATTATTATAGAAAAATGAACCGCTCCAAACATTCATCTATTTAAAATTTCTTAATCAACTTTTATCTTAAATGCTTTTAATCCATATTCTTTCGCATAAATCCTTTTTCCATTTTTAGTTATCCAAGGTCTAAAAATATAAACTTCATTATCATTAGACTTTGAACTTTTAGTATCTTGATTATCATGATTTTTCATATGATTCCTCCTTCCTAATAATTACATATTTATTACAAAAATAAACATATGTTGTCTTGAAATCACACTGCAACCATGATAGACTAATACTTAGTTTGATTTTAGTGAGCGGTTTTTTACGGTCACAGCATGGTAGAAGGAAGCTAGCAAGCCCCAACTTGTTTTGCTTCTTTCTTTTATTTATTTTAAACGGATATACCGTTTATAAGCTTTATTTACTTTTTTTAGTTTTAATCGCTTCAGCGGTATTTAAATCAAATATCATCACATTCTCTGCACGATAATATGAACCTAATATTCGAAAACCTCCCTGTGATAAATCCCAACACATTAATTCTTCTATGTCATTAATCAGTTCTCTGTTATTCCATCTTACAGATAGATTGTTTTCATTGCGAACAAATCTATTAGCTCCTTCAGTTTCTTTGCTACATTCTTGTATGGCTATCTTCTTTTCATCATCATTTATAAGTAATAATACATAACTTGGCGCTCCCATTTTTACTACTGCTGCTTTGCTAAAAGAAACTCCATTCGTTGTAATAGACATATAAGATACCCCAATTGTTAAGTCAACTTTCCTAAAGTTCTCTAACATCGTATCTCCTCCATTAAATTTTTCTTCCATCTTGTTAATATTTTTTCATTATTATTTAGTCATTCTTCTTATTATTATATACCGTTTTCATAGTTTTGCAAGTCTTTTCTAAGTTATATTGTGTTATATCTGTTTTTTGTTCGTTTTCATTTCATTGTCTCTATTTCTATCTTTAAATAATATAATTTAATAATTTGTGCGTTTTGTTTCAATCATGTGTATTGACATCTTACTCGAAATAAAATCTATAATCTAAGTCCAAAAGTTATTACCTATTCTCGAATAATTTTCATGGGATAATAGGATATAATTATATATCTCCATTATGTTATTTAAACAGCTGGTATAGACTAGGCAAAATAGAATATATTTAAACTGAAACGATAAAAGTACAGTTCAAAAGCAAGGGATAATATCACCATAAACAAAGCAAAGATGAAAACAATATAGAATTAATATAACATTTGGATGTAAATCATAGAGGTGACACTTAGGTCAACAAAAACACTCAAAACAAAAAACGCCCACCCTATAAGCTTAACATCTTGGCGGATTCATATTGTGTATGCTGGACTCTTTTATCGCGGAATAATCAGTATATCATATCCTCTGATTTTTTTTCATGCCTACAATTGATTCATATCCTAACATGAAAGATTTAATTAATTGTCATAATAATTCAATATCTTAACACAATAATTAAACATTTCTATATTTTGATCTACAATAATGCATAAACTTCTTATAGTTCTAGTTATATTTTGGAAAACCATACCGTTTGGATGATAGTATGTGCCATAACCTTGTAATAATCCATTTTCATCAATATAGTTATATTCATTTAATACAATTACAACCTTATCAAACTCTTGTCCTATTACCTCATGTGATACCTCATTA
>ENA-UOOK01003009-UOOK01003009.1-fermentation-metagenome-genome-assembly--contig:-NODE-3009-length-19754-cov-4.654805_pt1 | contig 19754 bp, 11 predicted proteins | sample MGYA00245777_ERZ724023 | MGnify/ENA primary metagenome ERZ724023 (study PRJEB28704, sample SAMN03018312) | fermentation metagenome | biome: anthropogenic terrestrial biome; feature: soil; material...
CAGTCTTGGATCTGGAGAATGCCAAGACAGCCATCGAAGCCGGTGCAGATTTTATATTTTGCCCTCACTTGGATTTGGAGCTACTGCACTTTGCTAAGGAAAGGGATATTTTACTCATTCCCGGTATCCTCACGCCTTCTGAATTGGTTTTGGCTTGGCAAAATGGAGCCTCCCTTGTTAAAGTATTTCCTGCATCCCTCCTGGGATCGGGATATTTGAAAGCTTTAAGAGGGCCATTTCCCGATCTAAAATGTATCCCCACAGGTGGGATCAGCGCTGATAATATCCTTGATTTTATCAAAGCCGGTGCTTCAGGCATTGGGATGGGGGGAGCACTTGTAGATAAAAAAGCGATTGGGGATGAAAATTGGGAAGCGCTTACAGCCGAGGCAAAGAAGATAAAGGAAATAATAATTTCACAGGATAGATTGAGATGAAGAGTAAAAAGAATATAACCATCAAGACAATCGCAGAAATGGCCGGTGTTGCCCCCTCTACAGTTTCTCGGGTGGTTACTAACAGTCCTGGTGTAGGAGAAAAGACCCGAGAGCAAATATGGGAGCTAATTCGTAAGCATAATTATCAGCCTAACGTCAATGCGCGTAATTTAGTAAAGCAGCAGCTGCAAGCTATAGGGGTTTTGATTCCAAGTAGGAGAAGTGGTTTTTTCGACAACCCTTTTTTCGCTGACGTGATGATGGGGGCAGCTGAGATTGCAGCAGAACGTGATCATGATATTATCCTCTATACCGGTGGCAAAGGGAATAAGAAAGGTTCACGTGCCTTAAATTTGCTACGTGAACGTAAAGTCGATGGTCTGATTGCAGTTGGACTGAGACAAGATGATCCCTTTCTTCCTCTGCTGAGGGAGCGAGGAATGCAGGTGGTCCTTGTCAATAGAAGGACCGAGGATTCTGAACAAGCATGGGTTTCTGTGGATAACAAGCATGGCGCTTTTCAGGCAACTCATTATCTGATAGATTTGGGGCACGAGCGTATAGGTTTTATCGACGGGCCTTCGAACATTGAAATAAGTAGTGAACGCAGGGAAGGTTATCTGAAAGCTTTGCAGGGAGCGGGTTTGGTTCCAGATCCACAATTAATTGTGGAAGGTGATTTTGATGAAGAAAGCGGCTATGTTTGTGCCCAAAGGCTAATGACGCTGAAAGATCCACCCTCAGGAATTTTTGGGTCCAATGATTTAATGGCCATCGGTGTTCTAAACTTTTTGCGTGAGCGTGGGCTCAGGGTCCCCGAAGATGTTTCCGTAATGGGGTTTGATAATATACATAGCTGTTATCATGTATCACCGCCTCTTTCTACTGTAAAGTTACCAGCGTTTCAGATGGGACAGATTTCATGTAACTTGGCCTTAGATTTAATAGAAGGAGTCACTGTTAAGGAAAAGGGCATCTTGCTTCCCACGCAGCTGGTGATTAGGCAATCCACTGGTAAAAAGCTAGAGCGATAACTTAGCAAAATGATTTCATGATACATATAAAAAATCACGCAAACAATTGCGTTTTAATTTAATTATTCTTTTTGGAGGTATTAAAGTGGCGGTAAATATGAATGTTAAATACGTAGGACTTAACTTGCGCTCTCCATTTTTGGCTGCAGCTGCAGGGATTACAGGTAGCATTCCAACATTGGTTGAGGCTGAGCGTGCCGGCATTGGCGGTGTGGTATTGAAAAGCTACTTTGAGAAGGAAGTCTGTCGCCGCTCGCCAACACCTAGGTTCTCCCTGCTTCACTCCGGCCACGGTAAGATTAAAGCAAAAACATTGTATTCTTATGAGCAGGCTAGTGAATTTGATTTAGCAGGGTATGTCGATTTTATTGAAACAGCTCGCAACAAGATCAGCATCCCCATAATCGCTAGCATCAACTGTTTTACAGAACAAGGGTGGATTGAGGCAGCGCGAGCGGTGGAGGCTGCAGGTGCTGATGCAATAGAGCTGAATCTTTCCTGTCCCCATGGTGTACATTTGATGGAAGGACGGGATTTAATCGATGAAATGTCTCGAAGCACGAGCCGCGTTCGAGAAGTTGTTAAAATCCCCATCATTCCTAAACTTACACCTCAGGTAGCAAGTCCCCTCAAGTTGGCATTGGCTGTAGAAAAACAAGGAGCCGATGGGATTGTAGCATTTAATCGCTTTACAGGACTCGATCTCGATCTAGATAATTTAAGACCAATTATGCATGGCAGTTATGCCGGTCATGGTGGACCTTGGTCCATTTATTATAATTTGCGCTGGATTAGCCAAATTTACCCCCAAGTGAAAATACCCATTAGCGCAAGTGGTGGAGTCTGGTCTGGGCTAGACGCAGCAAAATATCTCCTCCTAGGTGCAAGCACCGTTCAGGTTTGCTCTGCTATTATCCTGGAAGGGTTTGGTGTAATTCAAAGGCTTGAGAGAGAACTGCGCTCATTTATGGAAGAGAAGGGGTTTGAGAGCATAGAACAAATCAGGGGAGCTGCCAATAGAGTATTAACAATGGAAGAGGTAAACCGAGAGCAGAGAGTTGTGGCGACTGTTAAGAAAGATAGCTGCACTGGCTGTGGAGCCTGCTCGCGGGTATGTATCTATAATGCCATCTCAATGGAAGATGGAAAAGCCGAGATCAGCAATTCATGTCAAGGCTGTGGACTTTGCCGAGAGGTATGTCCAACTGGTGCTATAGAACTTGTGGAGGTTGCGAATAAGGATGAAAGAGATTAATTGTGATGTTCTAATAGTAGGTGCAGGCGGTGGAGCCTTACGCGCTGCAATTGCAGCGCAGCGGGCCAACCGGGAATTGACAGTTATGATTGCAACCAAAGGTAAGTTGGGACAAAGTGGTGTCACGGCCTTAGCATGTTCAGATCGGATGGCGTTTCATGCGACTCTGCCATATACTTTGCCGAATAAAGAGGAAAACTGGCGTTATCATGCAGAGGATATTTATCGTCTTGGCGGTCATGTATCAGACCCGAGCTTAGCACAGATTTTAGCCAAAGAAAGTGGTAGGGCAGTGGAGGAACTCGTGGAGCTGGAAGTACCATTCGTCCGTGATAAGTCCGGGAAGCTTGATCAGTTTTTAACTGATGGCTCAATCTACCCTCGGGCATGTTATACAGGCCCCCACACTGCAAATGACATCGAACACGCTTTAGTTGAAGAAGTAAAGCGATTGGGGATTGAGGTTTTAGAGGAACATTACGTCTTTGAGCTGGCGGTATCTGAGAATAAAGTCTGTGGAGCTTGGGCTCTCCCTGAGGGGGCAAATGTAAAAGCAGGTTTTGAAGAGCAGCTGGTTTTCTTAGCAGCAAAAGCAGTAATTTTAGCCACAGGTGGGGCAGGGGAAGTTTATGGGCACCATGTTTTTCCTCCTGGGTGCACTGGAGATGGTTATGCTATGGCACTTCTTGCTGGAATCCCACTTGTTAATATGGAGTTTATCCAAATGGGGCTTTGCTCCACTGAGACAAAGCTTGCCTGCTCTGGCAGCATTATGCGGTCCATGCCAAGAATCATCGATGACAGAGGAGAGGAAATTTATTTAGAAGAAAACTGGGCCGAATTACTATTTGCTAAAGGAGCAAGTTGGCCACTTTCATATGAAAGCGAAACCCACAGGATAGATTTACTTGTAGCGCGAGAGTTAAACCACGACAGACGCGTTTACCTTGATTTTAGCAAAAACCCCACAGGCTTTAAGTGGCAGCAATTAAGCCCTAAAACTCTGGAACTTTATCAGAAGGAACAAAGCTCGGATTTAGGCTCACTACGGGAGTTGAGCCCTATAGCTAGGCTCTTAGAACTCAATCCCCAAGTAGTCCAGTGGCTTGCCATCAGAGGGATTAACCTGCTTGCCGGAGACTTATTGGAGATTCAATCTCGAGCACAGCATTTTCAGGGCGGGATTAAGATCGGCCAGAGGGCAGAAACCGAGATTTTTGGTCTCTATGCAGTAGGGGAAGTTGCCGGAGGACAGCACGGAGCAAACAGACCAGGGGGTAATTCGCTTTTAGATGGTCAAGTATTTGGCAGGATCGCTGGCGAGGAAGCTGCAGAGCTTGCAAGCAGTCGGGGCGCAGTCTCAGCACCGCAATTGCCCACAATCTGTTTTCAAAACGGAGATTATGAGCTTGCCGCCAACGAGGCTTTAATAAAAGTAAAGCAACTTATGGATAAATATGGCAAAGTTATTCGCTCTGACGAGGGACTGGAGATTGCTAACCGGGAACTTGAAAAATTGGCAAAATGCAGGCTCCTGCCTCAAGAAAAAAGTTGGGATAGCTTTCTGGAAGCTAGAACTGCAATTTTAGTCAGCCGTGCAATAATCAAAGCAGCAAGGATTAGAAAAGAGAGCCGTGGTCCCCACCTGTTTTTCTATGATGAGGAAGGGGAACCGATAGCAGGCAACCCAAGCTATAGGCGTTCTATAGCTATCAGGGGATTAGGTTTTGAAGTCCAATGGATAGATTGGGAAAAAGTGGGGAGTGAAGTTTCATGAAAACACAAGTTGGAATATGGGAAGCAAAAAAAGAAGAGCTCAATAAGCTTGATCAAATTTTGGAAGAGGCCATAGCTGAACTGGGCGGCTGGGAAAAATACATCAAACCAGGCGATTTTGTGCTGATTAAGCCCAATGAGTTTATTGCTGCGCCTCCCCAGTCAGGTAAGACCACACATCCTGCCTTGGTTGTAGCTGTGGCCAAAGCTTGCCGCAGGGCAGGGGCGGCAAGGGTGATGATTGGAGAGCTTAACAATTCCATTTTCCAAAACTTTGCAGATTATCCCCAGATTAATGATTATGCTGAGGTGGTTAATTTCGGAACTCTCTCTCATGAACATCTATCCTTGCCTGGGGCACGTAGCCTCAAGAGCCCTGTGCCGATCCCAGAAGTTGTTGAGGAATGCGATGTGTTTATAAATATGCCTGGTTTGCGGACACATGCTCTTCCCCTGTTTTCCAATGCACTTAAGAATTTGATGGGGCTTCTTTCTTTGGGCTCGACCTCTCAGGTTCATATGTGGGGACTGGAGGGCTCAGTGATAGATTTGAATGCTTTCAGGCATAGCGATCTGGTGATTGTAGATGCCATCTGGAGCCTGGAGGGTAATTTCCCGGCGGAAGGAGATCCCAAGCTCACAGAATTTATCATGGTGGGAGATAATGCACTGGCTGTTGATATGGTAGCTGCGAAAATAATGGGTTTTGGCCCAGAGGAAGTCTCCTATCTTAACGAAGCACAAAGCCGGGGTCTGGGGCCTGAGAGTCTATCTGAGATCTGTATATCTGGGAATAAAAAAGAAGTATTAGAGCAGGGAATAGATTTTGTACCTGCTGCAGTTGATTATAAAAAGCTCCACAGTGGCATTAGAATTGAAGATAAACAAATCTGTACCTATTGCCGGAGAGCTGCTGCAAGTGGTCTTGAAGCTGCCCGCAATAGCCAAGGGTTTAAGGAACCGGAAAACTTGCTGATCGCCCACGGACCGATAGAGAAGCTTGAGATTCGGCCAGACGAAGATGTTCTGCTTGTGGGTAATTGCACAAAGCCTCACTGTCTACTTGGAAGAACCCATATTCCGGGTTGTCCTCCCCTTGCAGGGCAGGTGCGCTCAGCTTTGCTTGAGATGAAGAGAAGAAAATATCGGCTGAGCTATTGTTCTATTGGCATGCGGAACTCTCCTTTGGAGGAGGTAATCCATCAGATTGGCAAGCTTGGCTACGATGGAATTGAGATTTGGGCTCCACATCTGGAAGAATATCTTGCTGAAAAGAGTATGGATTCCCTCTTAGAGCTTTTGGCGAGCTACAATTTAGCTGTTCCCATGATCTCTCCCTACTTTAATTTGGTAGGCACCCGCGAAGAGCTGGAGGAGAGTTACAGACAATCTGAGAAAGCGATTCTTTATGCACAGCAATTAAACTGTCCTCTCGTGCGGGTATTTACAGGTCCTGCAAGCTCATCTAGTGCGGCCAATTGGCAATGGAAGCAGGCAATTTTGGCTTTGCAAAGAATTTCAGATCAAGCAGCTGAGCACAATTTGGCTTTGGCAGTAGAAACCCATCAAGGACAGCTGGCAGATACTGTAAAATCGACATTCCGTCTCCTGCACCAAGTAAATAAGCCGAACTTTAGAGTAAACCTGGACATTCATAACCTCTTTGATCTGGGAGAGAATCCGACCTCTGCCTTCAAACAGTTGTTACCGTATACTTGGCATATTCATGCGAAAAACGGTAAATACGTGGATGGAAAGTTAAAATATGGGATTCCACTTGCAGAAGGAAATATGGATTGGCGGACATTGCTAAAGGTTGTAGTTGCAGCTGGCTACGAAGGTTTTATTTCAGTTGAATGGTTCGGAGACGAAGCCCTAGAAAATGCTAAAAGTGAAATGCATTTTTTGCAGGGTAATATAGGTTAAACAGACAAAGGGGTGGCAATCTATGGCATTGGGCAGAACTAAACAAACAACTGTGCAGAGAAAAAGAACAATCGAAGGATACATGTTTATTTCCCCATGGCTTATCGGGTTTGTTATCTTTACCCTTGGGCCGATAGTGGTATCCTTATTGATGAGTTTTACCGATTGGGATGTGATTACGTCTCCAGCGTGGATTGGTGTTTCCAACTATACCAAATTAATTTCTGATGAATTATTCGTGAAAGCTCTGAGCAACACTTTATATTATACTGTCCTCAGCGTCCCTCTGGGGATGCTTGGAGCACTGCTGCTGGCACTGCTATTAAACCAGAAAGTTAAAGGCACATATATTTTTCGTACCATCTATTATTTGCCCTCAGTTACTTCAGGCGTTGCAGTGGCGCTGCTTTGGCGGTGGATTTTCAATCCGGAATTTGGTATTGCCAATAATATCTTGACGAAACTGCACGTGCCTGCAGTCGGTTGGCTGAGCGATCCCAAATGGGCCATGCCAGCTTTGATTATCATGAGCCTATGGAGCGTTGGTGGCGGGATGCTAATCTATCTGGCAGGCCTCCAAGGGATCCCTCGGGAACTATATGAAGCCGCTGAAATTGATGGTGCAAGTTCCATGCGCAAGTTCTGGTCCGTTACAATACCTCTACTGACACCGACGATTTTCTTTAATATGGTGATGAGTGTAATTGGATCTTTTCAGGTTTTCACCCAAGCGTACGTTATGACCGGTGGGGGTCCTGGAAATTCCACCTTGTTTTATGTACTCTATCTGTATCGTAACGCTTTTGAGTGGTTTAAAATGGGGTATGCATCAGCGTTGGCGTGGGTGTTATTTATAATTATATTGATACCAACATTGCTCCAATTTAAATTCGCGAACAGGTGGGTTCACTATCAATAAAAGTAATTAAACTGAGGTGAGAACTTTATGCAAAGCAAGGTTGAAAGCTTTGGAGCTGGCAAAAAACAAGGTAGTATAAGTAGACAAAAATTAATCGGGAACACATTAGTATATATTCTTCTTATTTGTGGGGCAATAGTGTTTATGATTCCTTTTGCTTGGATGATCAGCACCTCGCTGAAGGAGCCAGCACAGATTTTTGTTTTTCCACCCAAATGGATTCCAGAGCCTATTTGCTGGAATAATTATCTTAAAGCCTTAACGATAATGCCCTTTCAGCGATTTTTGTTGAATACCGTCATTATTACAGCTAGTTGTTTAATCGGGCAAGTTTTATCTGCGTCTTTAGTTGCCTATGGGTTTGCCAGAATTGAATTTCCAGGTAGAGAATTTATGTTTATATTGCTCATCAGCACCATGTTGCTTCCAGGGCAAGTAACTATGATTCCTATCTTTATCCTTTTTAAGAACTTAAATTGGATCGATACCTTCAAACCATTGATTTTGCCTGCCTTCTTCGGCGGAGGTGCTTATTTCATTTTTTTTTTACGACAATTCTTTAAAACCATCCCCTTTGATTTAGAGGATGCAGCTAGGATAGATGGTTGTTCTACCTTTGGTATTTTTGCAAAAATAATTCTTCCTCTTGCCAAACCGGCCCTAACTACAGTTGCGATCTTTTCCTTTATGAATCACTGGAATGACTTTATGGGTCCTCTGATCTATATCAATAGCTTGGAGAGAAAGACAATAGCCTTGGGGCTGGCTTCCTTTCAAGGTCAGTATACAACAGACTGGCATTTGCTAATGGCAGCATCTGTGGTAGCTTTAATACCGGTGCTTGTGATTTTCTTCAGTCTCCAGAAGTATTTTGTGGAAGGAATTGCTCTGTCTGGTATTAAGGGGTAGAAAAGAGCACTGAGGCTGTACACTTGAAAACAGGTCAAAAGAGGCTAGTTTCAGTGAGGAGGTAGAAAAAGTGCAATACTTCGAATCCCAACCTTGAAGCCACAGAGCCCTCCAGGGTCCTAGTTTCAACAGCCTACATGGAACGAAATCTTAAGCTGGATTAAGTTTGAAAGGGGAGAGGTGAATTGCGCAAACATTTTTTGAGGTTCTGCCTTTGTCTGTTACTTGTAAGTGTGGCAATAAGCAATGCAGCTGCATGGAGGAGAGTGCTTCTTTATACATTTGATAATGGATGGCACCAAGGCTTTTCCAACTGTCAGGTGGCTGAAGAGGTGACCTATCAGGAAAGCAACTTTTCTATCCGTTCAGGTCCCCAAATAGGAAAGACAATCAGCAGTGGAAAAGGGGTCTCTTTTACAGTTACAGATCAGACCTTCCTCGGTGTCGCCTATTATGTGGCAACAGGAGCTGAAGTGACCTTTCGGGTGATTCTCACAGACAGCCAGGGCAAGGCCTATGCTTGGGAGAATAAACCCCACGAGAGCAATAGATGGTACAATTTTGAGGATGAAGCAGGCGAAAGGCGGGTTTTAGTAACTCAGTTTACTGAAAAAGAAACCGGATCCGCTCTTCTGCCTGGAACTACAATTAAGAAAGTCACGTTGGAGCAAGAAGCGCCCCAAGAGATAGAACAAGCTTTCTATTTCGATGAGTTTGTAGTTTGGGAAGGCACAGATACAGAGTCACCCAGCCAAGTTCTGGGTTTGCTTGCTTATCGTGAAAATGGCGCAATCAGTCTCAAGTGGGATCGAGCCTCTGACAACACAGGAGTTGTGTCTTATCGGATCTATCGGGGCAACACTCCCGAGAGCCTTGTGCTAATTGGCGAGACAAACGAATTGCAATTTAGGGATCAAGCTACAGAAACTGAAACAAACTATTATCAAGTTGCAGCTGTGGACCACTGTGGGAATCAAGGTGCCCTCTCAGATCCAATAGTGGTTTGGAAAGATGACAACGAGCCACCGCCTGTGCCTGTTGCTTTGGTAGCAACTCCCTTTGCCTGGGGCAATAGCACAAGGCTAGATTGGCAGGGGATTACCTTGCTTGAGGTGGATGATCTAGCGGGCTATAGAGTTTACCGACAGATGGAAGGAGAGCTTTGGGCAACTGAAGTTGCATTCATCTCCGGTTCAGTAGCTGATAGCAACTATTTTTTTGAAGAATATGCTTTGGGAAATAACATTCTCTATACTTATAAGGTGGCCTCTGTTGACACCTCAGGAAACGAAAGTGAAGAGGCAGTAATCACTTGTATACCTAAAATCACAGATCCTGTTGTCTTAAGCTACGATTTTGAAGAGGGAGATAAAAACGGCTGGTGGGGAACTTACTCTACATCTTTGCAAGGGGGGGGTCACAACGGCAGCAAGCTTGCACTTATGGTAGGTGCATATAAGAGCACAGATTACAATTTACAATTTTTCAATCGGATCAACTTCGGTATTAATCCCGAGACTCAAATTGCCTTCGCCTATAAAGTGAATTCAGATCTACCACTGGAGTACTTGAGGGTTGTTCTTGAGAGTACAAGCGGAAAAAAATATGTGAATAGCTTTTTTGGAGAACAAGGGAAATGGGTGCCGGTGCAATTTGGGGTCACAGACTTTGCAACTGAGGCAGGTGGCAAAATTCCCCTAGGTACCCGCATTCAAAAGATCGAGCTTTGGGCTCGCAGAGGCGATGGCCTGGGAAACCAGGAATTTTTGATCGATAATTTCTATATTTACAATGGCGAAGACAGGCAGCCCCCGTCCCTAGTCAGCCAACCTGTAGCCACAGAAAGTGGCACTGATATTGTTGTAAGCTGGGAAATACCTGAAGATAACATCAACATTGCAGGGTTTAATATTTATCGGGGAATAGACCAGGTAAGCCCACAGCCAAGTTACAAAGTGAACAGAACCCTCTATTGTGATAGCAATAGCTATATTGATTTAGGTGCAGCAGGAACACCCTATCTTTACCTGATAGAAGCTGTGGATTTCTCCGGAAATACAAGCTGTTCTGCTGCCAGCGAGCCAGCTGAAGGCGTAGACAAAACACCACCTGGTGCACCTTTGGCCTATGGTAAAAGCGATGTTAGAGGAAAAGTGGAGCTGTTTTGGGATGAGCCTGCACCGGCAAGCGATGGCCAACTGCCTGCCTATTATCGAATTTATGCTTCCAGTTCGCTAGTTGACCTAAAACAGAGTGATAATATTGTTGCCAATTACCTTGCAGCAACTAAGTGGTCTGGGACTTCGGGTATGAGCCCAGGTCAAGAATATTACTTTTTAGTGACCAGCGTAGATGCAACAGGCAATGAGAATTTTGAAGGTTTGCCAATTAAAGTCAAAGTGGCAACGGACAGTGGTCCGGCAAGTGCTACCAACCTAATTCCCAACCCCAGTGCTGAAGAAGGCATGGACGCTCCCTCAGGCTGGAGTCAAGGTACCAATGAAGGAAATCCACTCCATATTTGGGATCTGGCGGCTGCCTGTGAAGGCGACAAGTCTTTTCGAATTGATGGAAGTAAAAGCGATCGTGGTAGTTGGAGTATGCTAATCGAGAACCTGACTCCTGGAAAGTTTTATAAGTTCAGCAGTTATTATAAGGCAAAGGATTTGTCTCATCCAAACAGTGGTTTGGTTTATCGGGTGATCATCGATGGTGAGAGTTCTTCAGACCATCTTGCCTATACCATGTATGATAATTTAAGTCCAACTGAATATTGGCAGCGCATGGAGAAGACTTTTGTCGCTCCCACAGGCAGCAACAAAATGGATCTGGAGCTTTATTTCTGGTTGACAGATGGGAAAATCTGGTTTGATAATACCGAGCTTGTAGAGCTTCCGGTGCTGGAGGGGCCAAGGCACGACAGCAGTGTTGGCTCGCGACCGACCCTGTTTTGGGAGCCTGTTCAAATTGACAATTACCTAGGCCCTATCTCTTATAATCTCCAATATAGCCAAGACCCGAATTTTCAGGACGCAACAACTGTGACAGTGGAGAATATTCTCAGTGCAGAATACACAATAGGCAATAGCCTCAAGGCAGGTCTTTGGTATTGGCGGGTGAGCATCAACACAGATCCTAGCCAATACCCACCAGATTCAGGACCATATCTCAGTCCTAGTCCCTATTCACAAGCAAGAAGCTTTGAGGTAGGCACAGGACCTGTAGCACCTGGGAATATTCAAATCAGTACCGAGCCTAAAGGTGTGCTGACTATCTCCTGGCAAGAAGTAGAAGCTGCGCATAGCTACCGCATCTACCGCGGGCTAGAGAGCGGATTTCTTTTGGATAGTGCAGCAACAGCGGCAGAATTTGTAGCAGGGACAACTTTCACCGATTTTAATGTAGAGCCTGGAAGGGAATATTTCTATTGTATTTGTTCGCTAGCTGAAAACGAGACAGAAGGGACGCCTTCCGAGGAGGTCAGCGCTATTGCTCTTGAAGATAATGTTCCTCCTGAGGGGGTATGTTCATTTAAAGTTGATGGAAACGTGCTAGGTGAGATCCTCCTCAGCTGGAGCGTGCCAGGGAAAGCCTTAGATGGTGATTTGCCAGTTGCCTATGCTATCTATAGGCGCTGGGATGAAGATGCGGAATTTAGCAAAATAGCTGAAACAGGTGAGCTGGCATTTGTAGATACTACTGTAGCTTCAGGAGAGAACTATGAGTATTATCTGATTGCCTTGGACAAGGTCGGAAACCAAAGTAGCCCTTCAGAAACTTTGCAGGTCATAGCTCCCTCTTTCGAGCTTGAGATCTATCACGAGCCTATTGCTATGGCTGGGATGGGCAAAGATACAACTTTTAAGATTGAAATTAACAATAAAGTACCGGATGAAGTTCTGTTTTGCTATCGCTATGATGGACAAACAAAATATTTTGCAATCCCCATGAAAAATGTAGGAGACTCTTGGCAGCTTGTCATTACTATGCCACAGGTAGATACTCTCTCCTATTATTTTGAAATTAAAAGCGGTGAAGATTCCTTTATCTATCCACAGAAGGGAGCAGAGGGGCCATTTGTAGTCAAGCCGCTCACAGGGCATCCTTCTGGGAGCTTGCAGATTATGGAATTGAGGGTTGAACCTGCAGTCTATAATCCACAAACAAATGTGCTCTCTATTGCTTATTTATTAGGCCAGGATGCTAACTGTAGTGTTAAGATTTATTCAGTCTCAGGCCAACTAATACGTACTTTGCCCACTGCATCCGGTGGGGAAGGTTCAAAAGCAGGAGTCAATATTCTTACTTGGGATGGTAGGGACGAGCAAGGTAGGTTAGTGAGAAATGGTCCTTATATCATCTCAGTCAGTGCTAAAGCAGAGAGAGCTGAGGCAAAAGCTCAGAAGCTGGTTTTGGTTTTCAAACAGAAGGGAGGAGCTGAAAGGTGAAGACGATTTTCAGAAATAGTTGGTGCGCTTTATTACTGGCAGTGTTTTTTACCACAAGTTGCGCGGCAGTAGATCTTGCGGGTAGCAGAGGTTGGTTTTCTAATAAGGGATTGGGTGCTCGCGCAATCGCCATGGGAGAGGCTTTCTGTGCTGTGGCAGATGATGCCTCTTGTGTCTATTGGAACCCGGCAGGACTTGTGGCGTTTCCCAGTAGCCAAGTGACTACTATGCATTCTGACATTTATGGGCTGGGGATTATGCATGATTATGTAGCTTGGAAAGGAGAAAAGTTTGGTCTGCTTTGGGAAGGTGCGAACTATCAGCAATTGGCAGGTTTCCCCTGCCGTGAAGATAGTATCTCCCTCACCTTTGCTAAGACTTGGAATCTTCAACGACCCATCTATTGGGGAGTTAATTTAAAAGGTTTTTCTGTAATGGTGGATTCCCCCGCTAGCAAAGGAACAATGCAAGGAATAGGTTTAGATCTGGGACTGTTGGCACAATTAAATAACAAAACCTGGTTGGGCTTCGTGGTTCGGGATCCAGTTAGCTATTTGAAAGGGGAGGCCCAAGTGGCAGATGAAAGTTGGCAGCTTGGTGAGCCTCTGGCTACAGAAATGAATTTGGGGGTATCTATCCGCAAAGATCCTCGCACTTTGATTGCTTTTGAATGTGCAGATCTGCTTAACAGACCCCAGGCAAGAATTGGCGCTGAGCGTTGGCTCTCTAATAGCTTTGCAATCAGAGGCGGCTGGAATGCGGCAGATGGTCTCAGCGGTGGAGTAGGGATTAAATTTAGCAATTGGACCTTTGATTATACCTATGTTAGTGCGAGTCTGGGAGCAAGTCAAAAGCTGGCAGTAACCTATAGTTTCTAAAGAAGGGAGGAGGCAATCTTGCACTTACAAAACAGAGTAAGCTCCTTGCGAGTTTCGTTGACAGTAGCACTGCTATGCTTTCTTGGCTTGACAACAATAAGTGCCCAAGAGGCTAAGCCCTCTGTGGTGACTGAAATCTACCAAGTATTAGCTCAGACTAGCAAGTTCGACAGTGACATCCAGACAGATGAGTTTTCGCGTGCAATTGAGCAATTAGAGCAGAAAGAAGCTGAACTCAAATCATTGCTTGCACAGGTCTCTGTCCTGGAAGCTGAACTTGCAGCATCAGGAAAAGAACTGTCGGCTTTAGGGATCAGAATTGATCAGCTGGAGGCAGCACTAAAGGTTGCGCGGCAAAAGCTGGAGCTTGAGCAAAATACCCTCCAATATTGGGGAAATACAAAAACATATTTTGATGTTGAGCGTACAAGTGAAGGCAACAATCGCATTCTTAGTTCTTCAGCAGCAATTAATTTTTACGTTAATCTCAACTTGGGAAGCAGGAGCAAACTTTATTGGCGATTTTATCCAAGAATTAATTTTGCAGAGTATACCTCTTTGGGGTTTGGAGAGTTCAGCCTGCAACTTGACCCTATAGATTTTTTAGGCAGTAGAATGAACATGATGTTTGGAACGTTTGGTGCTTCCGCCTGGACTCCTCTGACCATGAAACGTTCATATAGAATTGAGGATGAAAACAGATATACCACCTATCAATATCAAGGAGCATACGTAGATGGAAAGCACAAAGCGGGCAATTCCACTTTATTTGTAAGCAAACAAAGTCGAGTAAATCCTGAGCTGTGGATGGCAGGTTTTCGCTTTACAGGTCCCCTCAACAACTCGACAAACTTTGGCACTTCGCTACTTAAACAAAGGGCTTTAGGGTCTTCAGTTGCTCTTCTTGAGTCTACACTCTTTGGTGTGGATCTGGCAGGAAGCCGGAACCTGAAGAGCGGAGATCTAACTTGGTTTGTGGAAGCTGCAGCAAGCACCTATGATAGCGATATCTTAGTTCAACCTCAAAGGGAAGATAGTGGGCAAGGCGCCATCGGAAAGTTTTCGTGGAGCCGAGATCTTCCTAAAAGCCAGGGGACCTCTACAGTGGAACTATCTGCTATCAGCCAAAGTTTTGGCAGGGCATTCAGCTACTATGGAGAGCCTTTGACTGTGCTCAGTGACGAGTTTAAGGAGCCAGCTTATCTTTATAAATATGATGACAATCCTTGGGAGCAGATGTATTATCGCAACCAGAAGAATTTTACGTTTACCTTCACAGAAAACAAGTTGATTCCCTATTCCAAGCTCAAACTGAAGCTGGTAAGGCTAGGAGAGTTGGAAGAGCTGACAGGAAACAAAAGGTGCAGCCTGGAGAGTTTAAATTATAGCTTTGATTTAAGCAAACTTACAGATAGCGCTCTCTTACAAAATACAACTTTAACTGCAACCTACGATAACTACTGGAACGGTGTAGAAAAAATGGGAACAGATCTTGCAATCATCCGCAAAAATTTAGGTGCCAGTAAAACCTTCGCCAATGGACTGGGATTTGCCTGTGAGGTTGAAGAGCGAAGCTGGCAAGGCTTGATGCAAGGCATAGAATATAGGCAGCTGGAACATTTGCTGCGAGCTAATTTACAGGCACAGGTAACAGCTGATCTTAGATTAAACAATAAAACTGAATATAAACTGCCAACGGAAACTGAAAAGAGTCATCTTCATAACCGCCTTCGAATCTGGCAACGACTCGGTAGCAATTCAAGGCTGGAAGGCAGATATGATTTTTGGTTCTATCCCACAGATCGAACTTGGAAAGATCAGTTATATTTTTATTATCGAATGAATCTGTAGCGAAGGAGGATCTGAGATGAGAAAAAACCTGGCAATCTTTATCCTGATTGTACTAAGTTTAGGATTTAATATCTCAACCAGTTCGGCTGCTGGGGATGATTTGGAAAAAATCGATGAGCTGGCCATGGAATTGAAAATCCAGTTGGAAGACGTCAATTATCGGGTTAAACAGGCGCCAACTGTCTCTGAAGAGAATATGACCAAATTATTAGAAGTGGAAAAAGAACAAAGCAAGTTAATGCGAGAAGTCACAAAGCTAAATTTTTCAGGATTCGCCTATGGTGGTTATCAAAGGCAGTTTCCCGCTTTAGACGCTGGGGGATCTAGAGCTTTTGAACAGGCAAAGTTGCGAGCTTCGCTGTATTCAACTCGTGATTCGAAAATTGAGGCGGATCTTAACATTGCCCACGAATGGGCTGGCAGCTACACAATTGCCCTAGAGGGTTTGCGATTTATTACCTCTTATCATGATGCCATAATTACAATGGGCAATGTAGGCACATTTTTTTCACCCCTGACTCTAGCTGCAAGCACAGAGGGCTTTGCAGGAGATCTAGATTACCTGCAGTCTGAACAGAGGCTTGTTGCAAAACTTGCCGGCAGAGATGGCAATGCAAGGTTTTTAGACGGTCTGCTTGTGAATCTGGTGCAAGATGAGTATTCCGGACAAACAATTTTTGCAAAACTGCCATATGATTCGGTGTTGTTTGGCTCTCAGCTAGTTGCCAATTCTTTTAGTGAGCGTGCAGCTTTAGGTCTGAACTATCTGCGAGAGGCAAACTTTCCCCAGCGTCCAATTTCAGTCGCTGGCAGAACACAAAAGCCCCGAGGAAATAGTGTCCTTTCAGCTGTAGGAGTATGGCGGCCGGCAAAGTGGCTTGAGCTTACAGGAGAACATGCAGTAAGTAGCTTTGATGATAACATTATGCAAGATACTCAAGAGGCAAGACTGCCCGGGGTAATTGGCAGAGCAACCAACATTGAGTTGGGGATGAAACTAAATAGCGGCGCTATTAATTTAAGTTATAGAAAAATAAGTCCCGATTTTGTCTCCTATGGAGCTCAGCAGCTGTGGGATCCTACAGAGAAACCTCAAGTTGTCCTCGCCTATGACAACTACGGTGAGAAAACTCTCATGGGGCATTCAAAAGAAGAGGCGGAACTTGAGGCAGCACCATTTGGCCTCGCTACAGCAAATCGTGCCGGGATTACACTTGCTGGCGAATGGAAGCTAAAAAAGTACGGACTTATTTCGCTAGGGTATGAAAAGCTGGCCCAACTTAAGGCTACTGATTTAAGCGGTATGCCAAGTGAAGGCGATACACTTTTCAGATATGACAATTTAGGTTTCGGCTATGTGTACAATTGGGGAAAATCGGATTTTCAGGTAGGTTACCAAAGTCGACTCTGTCAGCGTGATGATGACAGTGCTACAGCTTTAGATGAAAGTTATGATCAGCAAACTACAGTGCAAGGGATTCAGTGGGATTATCATTATAATCCTCAGTGGCAAACCACTGTTGCTGTACGGCTGTTGGCTCAAACAGGCGAGGAGAGCCAGCAGAAAGAGGCAGTTTTAGGGCTGCATCATTTTTTGGATAACAATACTCGTCTCAGTGTCCTCTACAAGCCCTATGGTGCAAATGAGAGGGTAGATGATCGCTTTTTCTCACAGGGCTGGGAAGGTGCTGAATTTCTCGCTCGGTTTGAAACCGGTTTTTGAAAGGGGTGAGGTGGCTTGAAATCCAGGCTATTGATTTTCTTGATCATCTTAGGACTCAGTACTGCGACCTTTGCCTTACCTCAAGAGCAAGCCTTGATCGGCGGGTTCAACTGGCCAGGCGATTTTGCTAGCTGGCAGACTACTGTAAGCCTAGGCTCGGCTGCTACTGTTGAGCAAGTAAGCTTTCCACGCACAGAGGGCACATCTGCAGCCAAACTTGAGGCAGAATTTAAAGAAGGGCAAGGCTGGGCAGAGTGGTCTTGGCAACTTCCGCGACCAGTTACACTTGTGAATGCAAAGAGCTTAGAGCTAGATTTTTATCCAGCCTCTGTAGCAGGTCAGCTAAGTCTTCAGCTTAAGCGAAATCAGGAAATACTTTTCTCCGCTCCCCTTGTGGGGTCAGGTAAGGCTCGCTGGCATATTGCGCAAGTCGATTTGGGACAGTTTGCAAGATCCTTATCTAAAATCGATGAAATTGCGATTGTAAATTATAAGTTTGACCATGCAGCAGAAGAGACCCTCATTTACCTAGACTACTTGCGCCAGATCCCCTTTTCTGCCCAAGAGAAGGGAATTGGTTTCAGCTATGATTTAAGTGGCGAGTGGTTGTTTTCCTATGATGTAGATGAGGTTGGATTAGAGAAGGGATGGTACAAGACAGAGCATCAAGATTTTAATTGGAGGCAGATCACAGTCCCGGGATATTGGGAGGCTCAAGGTTATACTCTTGAGGTAGATGGTCGGGAGTCTACTCTTCCCTACAATGGAGCAGCTTGGTATCGCAGAAGAGTGTTTATTCCCAAAGCATGGGAGGGAAAGGAAGTAGTGCTTTACCTGGGACATATAGATGATGAGGACATTACTTTCTTCAATGGCAAAAGAATTGGAGCAAGTACAGGTTGGCGGAAGGCAAGGATATATTCGCTAGATAGCAGCCTTCTGAAGTTTGGCGAGGAAAATGTAATTGCAGTGCGCGTATATGATCGTGGAGTTGCTGGAGGGATTTTTGCCGGGCCTGTGAAGCTTGAGGCAAAAGGCGTTATGGAAACATCTCCTCTCCAGATTAGAGTTTGGTAGAGAAGTTTGAAGGGAGGCGTAATGCAATCATGACACGTTCTCGAAATACAATTTGGCCGTTAGGATTAATAATTTTTCTGTGTGCTGGAATTGTCGGTGCAGCTATGTCGGCAACACCACAGAGCCAATTTGCAGAAGGAAAGGTGCCTGGGCAGAACTCCATCTCGTTGTACGAATCTGCTCAAGTGATTGAAGGGATAGCACAAGTGGGTGGCCAGCTCATAGCCGGCGAAGACCCTGAAGGTGCAGTAATCTCTGTGCTGGATCAGGACTGGAATCTAATAGAATCCATCTCACCTGATACTCAAGGCTCATATACTGTCTCTTTGCTAGCTGGAAGCTACTGGCTTATCGCTGCCAAAGATGGCTACGCCAGCTCCGATCCCACCTTCCTCAGTGTGGAGAGTGGGGCGACTTATACTGTGGACTTTTCCCTCAGTAGAAAGCCACAGCCAGATACAGTGCTTTACTTTGGTGATTTTGAACACGCCAAAGACTGGCCTGAGATGAGCTTGAGTCAGGACTATGTGAAAAACGGTAAGTATAGCGGAGTTTGGAGGCGGATGGACCGAAAGCCAAAATCACATTGCTATGCTACCCCTACCGATTGGACAGGATATACCCAGCTCGAGTTTTGGGCCTATCTTGAGCAGCCAAGCACAAGCCCTGATGCCGGCCTGATGATGGTGATAGATTCAGATGACCCTGCAACTGATAGTTGGGATTATTTCTATTCTAAATTCAAACTGGATTGGCAAGGCTGGAAGCATTTTGTAATTCCCCTAAGCCAGCTTGCTATCAATAATAGCCCCCTAGGCTTTGATCAGATCCAACATTTTTTCTTTAGTGCCAAAGATTGGGGTCATGTTCCAGATTCAGAAGTTGTACTGTATATTGACGGTATGCGCCTGGCAACAGCTGCCATCGGTGGCGTGGTGCTGTCGCCCGATAACACCCCGGTTCTGGATGCGACTGTTACTATCGAAGGACCTTCAGGTGAAGTTTTTGAGGTTAGCACCGATAGTGATGGTACTTTCCGTTACCGAGGCCTGGGGAGCAGTACTGCCCCGGCAACGTATTATGTCAGTGCTAAGACAGATTCTTTGCTCAGTGGAAAGCAAGAAGTGGTAATTGAGTCCGGCACCAATTCAGTACTTGAGCTCAAGTTGATTGAACCTGGGCAGGGAATTGTCAGCGGACTGATCACTGCAGGGGAAAACCTTGAGAATGCAGTAGTATCTGTGCTGGATCAGGATTGGAATCTAATAGAGTCCATCTTACCTGATACTCAAGGCTTCTATTCAGTCTCTTTGCCTGCAGGAAGCTACTGGCTTGTAGCTGCTAAAGACGGTTACATCAGCTCCGATCCTACTTTCCTCAGTGTGGAGGCTGCAGCGACTCATACTGTAGACTTTTCCCTTAGTAGAAACCCACAGCCAGATACCGTACTTTACTTTGGTGACTTCGAACACGCCAAAGACTGGCCTGAGATGAGCTTGAGTCAGGACTATGTGAAAAACG
>ENA-UOOK01003010-UOOK01003010.1-fermentation-metagenome-genome-assembly--contig:-NODE-3010-length-19749-cov-13.151569_pt1 | contig 19749 bp, 31 predicted proteins | sample MGYA00245777_ERZ724023 | MGnify/ENA primary metagenome ERZ724023 (study PRJEB28704, sample SAMN03018312) | fermentation metagenome | biome: anthropogenic terrestrial biome; feature: soil...
GGTTGAAAGTAAAAGTAATTTGCTTAAAATATCCAGGAGGTAGAGAACCACGAATAGACAAGTCAAGTTTATTGAACTCTTCTTCATCTGTAATCTGGAATGCTTCCTCAATCCACACCCAGCAAAGGTTACCTGTTTCAACTGTAATAGAGGTTATAGACTGAGGGTCATCGAATCCTCTAAATAGAATTTTTTGTCCAGTTGGCAGGTAGGTAAGCTCCAGAGGGTTCATTGTAGCTTTCCAAGAGCCCTTAACTCCAAGCTGATTCATTGCCCATTTAAGCTGAGCAAAGGTACTATCCCTGTGTGTATTAAAGTAACGACGGATAACCACTGCGTTGGCGAGAGGGTACTTCATAATATTATAGATAAGCCATAAGGCCATCGTACAACTCTTCTTGCTTCCACGCCCGCCTTTAACGACTCGATATCTTCCTTTGAAGTTCCAAAAGTCTCTATACCCAACTCCAACAACTTCATTTAATTTTACCACTCGTGGATTATTCATATACATACCTCCAGTGCATACCATATGCTGACAATTGAATACCAGAACAGCACGCTTGTATATTTGTTCTATACTTATCATCATTTTTTATCTGCCTTTCTGCGTCCGCGCAGGTTTTATATATGAGGCCTGTCTCAACGCATTGACATTTTCTAGCACGCGATGGGTGCTCTTTGTGATAAGCAGATTGTTTTTGCTTGGTTTCTTCTGAAACTTCGTGACCTTTAAGAGTTTCTGAAATCTTTCGCTTAGTTTCTGTGGATAAAGGTTTAGGAGAATACGCACCTTCCGACCACTTATTTTTTATAGCAATACTTAATTTTGCACGAGTTTCTTTTGTCACTTCATGACCCTTTTTCGTCTTAGATGAATTAGGATGCTTTTTTCCTAAATGTCTTTCGCTTAATTTCTTTCGAGTTTCAGCCGAAACGGAGTTAGTTTCGCCGCCGTTTGATATATTATATCCGTATTTAGGATTTTGAGTCTTAAATCTATCTATATAATACTGCTCTAATTCACAGGCTTCCTCTTTTGATAAACTATCTTTTAATATTATATGTTGTATGTTATCCCAACCATATTTTTTGATAGCTCGTCCAAATACTTGCTTTAAGTATCCTCTGCCGTTATCCCATCTCCTGTTAGGAGGTAGTCTGGTTATACCAATGTATCTTTTTCCGCTAGGTGTTTGGTGACAATAAACAATATAATTTTCGCCACCTATCTTTTCAGGTAGGTAGATTTTACTCATAATTTAACCTCCTAACATAAGACCGATTCCCTGAGAACGAGAAAAGTCCTCAGCGAGTCGTTTCTTTATATCTTCTAAATCAATCGTGACAGTTGTCGACGCATCAATTTTAATATCTCTATAATCATCCTCACCTTCGGGGAGCTTGCTCCGAGTTACTTTTATTCTACTATATTTAGAGTCATTTGTCAAGATGCTACTTAGACTATCGATAAATTATTTAGTACCGAGTCGAGTTCTATTGCCGAGTATTTATATCGAGTAATAAAATTCCTCAGCGAGTCGACTCGGTACTTCTTCCATGATTACTCGATTAAAATACTCGATAATAACCGAAGAATACTCGGTAAATATCGAGTGGACTCGGTTGTAATTACTCGGAACTTAGCACTCGACTCGAATAGAGGAATACTCGGTTCGAGACCTTCTTTATAGCGAGAGAAAAAATTTCGACTCGGCCTTTATTGGCGAGAATACTGTGAGAGTGGCCATCTCATGGTAGACGTCGGTCACTCGGTCCCCACCCCGGGGTACAATATCTCGTATCGAGTCGGCTCGGTAGGTACTACATCTTGTGTCGGTACTATATATAGTGTCTATATAGGTATTATTACCACTACTTGGTACTATATCTTGTGTTTTACTCGGCTATCACTACATCTTGTACCACTGCTATATACATAACCACTATATATAGGGTACCTTGAGATACCCGGCTCTCGTGGTTTCTCTCGTACTTTATGGGTTCGCTTGGTTTAGTATGGTAATGGCGGTGTTGCGTGGTATCGTGTGTGTTTCTCGTTGTGCTCGTAGTACATACAACCAAGTTACCATTGATTGGTAGTTCTTTGTGTGTTTACTACATATCGTAGGTAACCGAGTGCTTAACCACAATATATAGTGGTGTACTACATCTTGTATCTATCTATATACTCTTATACTATATCTTGTTATTACTATATCTCGTACCTTTACCTGCTCCCCGACCCGAGATGCAGTGGTACTGGATATTGTGGTTGCGTGTATGTCTACCCACTATATCTTGGGTACTATATCTTGTACCGATATTCTTTTATACCACTATATATCGTACCACTGTATCTTGTACCTCTCCGCCTGCTCCTCACTACATCTCGTATTTCCTATATCTTGGAGGTACGATTGGGTATGGTACTATATCTCGTGTACCATGATTACAGTGGTTTTCCGTGTTTCCTGTAATACTGTGACAACCCGTTTCTCGCCCACGAGACGCCACTTCTCTCGTGTTTTACAGTACATTGGTAAAAGTGTACCACCAATAGCCGAGTCGTTTCATCTCGCCAATTCCACTATATGCAGTACCTGTAATAATTATTCAACCACTATATCTTGTGGATTCTCCGCCATTGTTTGGCCTTTGTGTAATATGTACAAAAACCGAGTAAAAATACCGAGTGTATTTGTATAAAATTTTATTAAAATTTGCGAAAATGCTGTAAAACGGCGTAAAACGACGTAAAATGGTGTAAAATGGCGGTAATGTGGCGTAAACACACGAGACGGCGATTTACAATATTTCGAATCCATGTTATCATAGTGGTACAGTAAAACAACGGAACGCCACTTACCGTGTCGCCTGTTGTCACTGTATCCGCCACCCTTCGTGGGTGGGGTGTACATTACAAGTAAATAACGCCCAGTTAAAGCCGGCCGTAATGTGTTTACACACATTTCACGGAGCCTACAAGGTGGCAGTAGTACCAAAATAGCCACTGGCGTACGAGGGCCGAGTTAAAAGTAATGTATTGGCGTACATTGAAAACTTAATATTGTATGTGTCGTTATACAGTCCGCCACTTCCCGTCCCGTTTGGGCAGGCGAAGGGTTAATGGTGCCACAGGCACAGGCTGTAAATACTGCGTCATCCAAAGAGGTGGGGCAAGGAAGTGGACACGGGTTTGGGAAATTATTTTAGCCCCCAATTATTACAATTATTAGGAGGTAATAAAATGACGAAGCAATTAAAAGACTTATTTGAAGAACTGGAAATTTATGAGGAAAAAAGTGACTGTAATTTATTAGCCATGGGTGGCTATGACGGTGGTGACGAAATTGAAGTTGTACAATTTACAGTTAAGGGCCCATATATTGTAAGGGTACGTCCGTACGAAAGATTTGACGAAAGAAAAACATTGTACTTTAATTTTAATAACGAAAAATCTCTTATAGAGTGGTTAGAAGAAGTTTATAGGTAAATATTATTAGGGGGCTAAAATAATTTCCCAAACCCAAATAAAGTGGTGTTGAAACCACAAAGGACTGGAAGCAGCTGAATGTCCTAAACTCCTTTTGACAAGTACAAATCTAAATACAAATTCTTAAATTGAAAAGGAGATATTATTATGTTGAATTTTAATACAAATATACAGGAAGTCGTTGCTAACCAGGAAACCGTTAAGAGAACCAGTAGTTTCACGGAGTATAACTCCAAGAAGAAGCTTTTCGACGCAAACATTTTAACTGAAACACAGCAAACCTATATCCAGCAGTTAAAAGGAACTTTCACTTTCCATCTTCACACCGGAAACCGTTACCTTGTTGTCACAATGTATTACAGCAAAGACAAGAAGTATGGATTCTTGGTAGTGGATTTGGAGACTTTGCAGTGTGCGAAGGCTGACAGCGTAAAAAACGCCAAAAAGGGTGTTTTGGAAATTGTAGCAAATGCTACTACAGAAGTTCCTACCCCCGAAACTATAGAAACCGTGGAAGAGCCTGCACAGCAGGAAAAGGAAGTAGAGGAAACTACAGAAGAAAAGCCTGCAAAGAAAAGCAGAAGCAAGAAATAAAACCTAATTGCCCGGAGTTCAGGGCATTCACATGCTCCCAGTCCTTTATCGTGTTCAGCTGTAAATCCTCTGTTCTAAGAAATGGAGGAAAACAAATGAACCTATACCAGTACAAATATGCTATCTCTGTGGTTCCAGCAGAAGATTCTAAAGGAGCTATGGAGAGATATCAGGAAGAAATAGATTCGAACAGTTGTACAAATCCTCAGGATTTTACTGTTCTCGTACCGCACGAAGACTTTATCAAAATGTTTAGGCTCTCCAGGACCTTGTACTCAATCGACCAATACACGGCGGAAAATGTACAAGCATTGGTAGAAGCATACGCGAAGCAACTCGGTTATCAGCTATCTCCTTCTGATTTGTGGCATGGAATCCTAAAATGGGCCGAGAGGTTCACAGATATGGAAGACGAAGACATCGAAGATTGGCTGAACTAAAATCATAGGACACAGAACAGAGGATTTACACATGAACACGATAAACCTGAGAAATATGTAAGACAATATGCCGAGCAATTTCAAGGGGAAATGTGGTTAAAACACTACCTTCTCTCATGTGCTGTTTAAGGCGAATTTTCTTTAGGAAAAATAGACTCGAAAGAGCCGAGAAATTTCAAGGAGGAATTCAAATGAAACAGTACAAATATGCAATCAAAGGCACGATTATGGGTAGCAGATGTTACGAAAATTATACGGAAGATGTCGATTCCCAAGAATTAGCGGAATATGAGGAAGAAATTAGGTCCTTATTTCCCTCCGACGAAAACGGAAACTTAGACCCTGAAGATGAGCTTGCTCAGTATATTCACAAAAGTGGATACCGAGATGCAATGCTTTACGGAGTTGTCACTGAAATCTGGGTTGGAGTTAAGAACATCAACGGAAAACTGTATAGCTGGACAGAAGTTACTGCGAATCGTGAACTCAACGAAATTGAGAAAGAAGCATTGCTTGATTACCTCACCGGTCAGTTTTCAGATGGGTACGGTGAAGGACTCGAACAGCGTGAATTTAACTCTTATACAGACACAGATGTCGTAGAAGAATGGGACGAAGAAGAGCAAGAGTATTATATGGAAGAAGTAGAGACGAGAGTCGATATGTATTTGCATCTTTGGAACTCTAAGAATTTCAATCTCGAGTTTGTTGATTACGAGGAAAATCCTAAGAAGGTCAGTCTTGCTAAGCCCAAGGTTACGAAACCTAAGTGTAAGCTTATTGGTCAAGATGGAAACATCTTTAATCTTATTGGAATTGCTTCTCGTTCTCTCCGCCACGCAGGTTTGGCAGACAAAGCAAAAGAGATGTCAGAAAAGGTTACCCATTGCGGAAGCTATACTGAAGCATTGTCCATCATCATGGATTATGTGGAGGTGGAATAGAAATCTAGAAAACATAGAACGAAGAAAATTCGTCTTAAAAAGCACATGAGAGAGTTCGGCAGCAGATTAAAGCACAACCTACTAAAATCAAGGAGGTTGTGTAATCATGAGTAAATGGAAATATACTCTACCAAATAGCAAAGAATTGCGGAAAGCAATTGAGGACGAAGACAGTGATGCTATTTTCAGAGAAATCATCAACGCCTATAAGTGGATGGAAACTCACTTCAGCGAAAACAATTCCTTTGAAATAAATCATGTGGAGGACGACCTTGAGGTTGAAGCATTCGATGAAGACAGCGTTAATATGCATCTTGAAGACTTTTGGGATGCTTGTGATGCCAGAAGGGTTTGGGTGGAGTTATGAAAGTACAAAAAATTAGACTAAGAACTGATAGAGGAATACCTGAAAGTATTTCTAATTTATGGTATGGAAACGATTGTGATGTAGCACAGATTGAAGATGCTATTGATGATAGTCTTTCAGCACAGGATCTCACACTTAGAATCAATCGTTTGCAACTTCTGAGGAATTTTACACTTGACAGGGAAACAGACACTAAAATTAGACTCAAAAGTGTTGACTGCCTTGGAAACATAAGCTTCCTCGAGTTATACAAACTGAAGAAATTTGAGGAGGAAAATCATGTATAATCTGCCGCAGAAAACGCAAGCTATGGTGCATTCCCTTAATGCTAAGGCTGAAGTAACTATCCTGGAGAAAGTCGGTGATAATGATTACCGTGCTGAATATCAGGGTAAGGTTTGCACAGCCATTTTCAATCCGTTCGTCGGCCTTTACTATGTGGACGATGTGTATGGAGTTGTTAGCGAAAGGAAGTAATCAAAATGCATAAGAAAATAAAAATCAGGAAATGGAGAATACAGCAGATTTTAATGGGTATTGGATTACTCATAATCTGCGGATTCATTGTTCAAATGGCCAGAACTGGACTAACCGTAGAGGACAGAGATATAACTCCTGTCTTTCTATTCGGTCCAATGGGCCTGTACCTTGTATTCACCAAGAAGAAAGTTATCTACTAAAACAAATCTACATAGGTTGTGCTTTAATATGCTGCCGAACGCCTTGCTTTCATATAAGGACACGACAAGTACAAACGAAAGGTCGTGTACAAAATGAGAGAAAACTGTGATTATATCATCACTTATGCTTATCGCCTGAATGAAGAGGAAGAGATTGTCCTGGGTAAGAACCAGAGCAGTGCAGGGACGGAGTTTGTCACCTGGATGTGCAACAACCAAGGACGAAATTACTTCTGGGGTCATTACTTTGACAAAGAGATTGACGCCTTGGAAGACCTCGTTAAAAGAATCAAGAAGGAGGTACGCTAAGATGGATAATAAACAGGTATTGGAGAAAGTCAGGAGACTTCTTGCTCTCTCTGACAAATCAAAGAATGAGTCAGAGGCTGAAGCAGAAGCTGCTCTTCTAAAAGCTCACGAATTGATGGCGAAGTACGACATCACAATGGACGAAGCGTCTGAAGAAAAGGTCGCTTATGTCAATGAAGTATGCTTGTCGAAGTGGAATATGGGTTTCCGTAAACCTCTTGCAGTCATCATAGCACAGAATTTCAGATGTGAAACCTATCTTATGGGAAGAGGCGGAAGTGTCGTATTCTTCGGACACGCAACTGATGCTCGTATAGCTAAAGAAGTATTTGAATATGCTTATCAGTTTGCGATGAAAGAAGGAAACAGGATGTACAATAAAAACTATCAGATGAGCAGACCTACTCAGGGTGTGTTCAACTCATATGTTAAAGGTTTCCTCATTGGTCTAAAAACCAAGTTGGGTGAGCAGTCTACAGCTCTTATGGTAGTCACTCCTGCGGATGTTAAAGAGACATTCGAAAATATGTCCAAAGAGTTTAAGCAGAGTTCCGGAGGAATGCGTCAAGGAGATTTTGACAGAGATGCATATACTCAAGGAATTCAAGACGGAAAAACAGTAATGAACGGAAGGAGGTTAAAAGAAAACTAACTTCTGGATTATTACTTATAGAAATTAAAATGTGTCGTGTTCTTATACGAGAGCAAGGAAGGTAGAGGTAAGGACTTAATGATGCGCTCCTCAGAAAGGAGTACATCATATGAGAAAAGTAATGCAGAACCTATTCAAATCACTCTGGTACTGCTCCGTCGACAGATGCTACATTGTCTTAAATGACATGAACTTCGAGAAGAAGATTTATGCAGACTCTGACGAAGAAGCAATTAAAGAATTGGGGTGGTAAGATGTTCAACAAAGAGTATAAATTCACTTGCGAAAGATGCGGCCGAGAATGGTTTGCATCTTCTAAGGAAATCAAAGAGCAAAAGAAACTCAAGAAAGAAATCAATCTTATGAGTGCTACAGCTGATTTCACGAAGTTTAGTCGTCTTGGTGTTCCAACAAAGAAAGTTCAAAGACAGAATGCTGTTCTATCTGAAATGAGACAAGCTTATTCAGACCCTACGAAGTGTCCAGACTGTGGTTCCAGAAAAGTAATCAAGTCTAAGGCCTAAGCGTTTCATCGAGGAGCGTGTCATTAAGTTCTTACCTTTCAACACCACGAAGAAACAATCATGTGCGCAGTTATATGATTCTCCTCCTTCGTACAAATAATTTTCAGAGAAACTATTGACAATTTCGTCAGTATGTAGTACAATACAATCAACCGCCATCATGGCGTAAAATTAAGGAGGAAATAATATGTCACATTGCGTAGAGACTTGTTTTTCAGTAAGGGAAAAACCCTGGCACGGTCTTGGTACCATTGTTCATGAGGCTCCTACGAGCAAAGAAGCTCTTACCCTCGCCGGTCTTGATTGGCAGGTAAGACAGGAACCTATTATCTATAAGGGACAGGATTCTGGATACTTCATGAATATTCGCAGCACAGATGATAAGGTTCTTGGTGTAGTTGGTAGTCGTTATAAGCCGGTACAGAATGTCGATGCTTTTGATTTCGTCGACGGACTCATTGGTGAAGGTGTTACCTACGAAACTGCAGGTAGTCTGAATACAGGAAAAAGGATTTGGCTCCTTGCTAAAATGCCTGATGTCCGTATTCTGGACGATGTAGTAGAGCCGTTCATGTGCTTAACAAACAGTCATGATGGATTCGGTAGCTTGAAAGTCTGCATGACTCCTGTCCGTGTCGTATGTCAGAACACTCTTAACCTTGCACTCCGTTCTGCCAAGCGTTCTTGGAGCGGAAGACACACTGGTAGCATTGAAAGTAAGATGGCTGCTGCTAAAGAAACTCTGGGCCTTGCTCGTGAGTATATGTCTTCTCTTTCAGAGTCCGCTGAAGAGTTGTATAAAATCAAGGTGGCGCCGAAAGACTTCTCCATTCTTCAGGACAAGCTGTTCCCGATTACAGGAGATATGACTCCGAGAAAAGAGGAGTCGCAGATTCTGCTTCGTGAGCAGTTGAAGCATGCTTGGGATATAGACGACCTGGGTAATATCAAAGGTACTGGTTGGGGATTCATGAATGCAGTTGCTGATATGACAACCCACAAACCGCCTGCGAGAAAGACAAGTAACTATCAAGAGAATGCTTTCATGTATGTTATCGATGCTCCTATCATTCTTGACCAGGCGATGAAGCTGATGATGGAAAGAGTGGGTGCATAATTGGAGGAACCGAATATCGAAGTTCGGAAGAGCTCAGGAAAATGGCTTATTCTATTAGAAAATAAAGTCCTTGCTGAATTCGATAGACTGTATGAAACAAGATGCTGTAAAGAACAACTCCTGGTTCTTCCGGACGATGTAAGAAAAGAGGTGCTTGCCTCTTTCGTGTAAGACTGAGGAGGAGAGTCATATAAATGCGCACATGAAACGAAAGCAAAGGAAGGAGAAGGACAATGAAACACTGGCGAATCAGCTACTACAGAACCCATAATTGGATTGATGCAAAATATATCAAAGACGAATTCGCACAAGGAGCAATCAACAAGGCGAGAGCAAAGAACATTGTCGATGTTGAGGAAATATCCGAAGAAGAGTATAAAGCCGGATTAGCCAAGCGCAAAGCCGCAGCACAGGCAAAGAAAGCCCGCCGCGCAGAACTTGAACAATATATTATCTGACAGCTCCGGCAGCGGGGAGCAAGGAAGTAGATGCCTATGACAAGTGCAATGAGAACAGTCAGTTTATTTATGCTGAAAGTTGCGTTCGTCTTTCCTTTTCAACTTCTCGTCAAACTTATTCGTCATATCAAAGATAGGAGGTACAATGTCGATTTCGATGATTATCCTGATGAAGACGAATGGATAGATGACGAGGACAACGAACAGGAAATTCAAGACGAATTAAACAAGTACGCAGACCTTCCAGAGATGCCTGAAATGTGTCAGCTGTTTTATGTCGATGAAAACACATCTATTGGAGTGCAGTTCGTGTCGAGGTGTCCAGATGAAACAGCACATATTCGCATCATAGGAGACACGACTTTCTCTCAGATATATAAGAGGAAAGTTTATAGAGAGAAAGGATACAATGGAGAAAGATATTTCAAATTGAACAATCAGAAATATTATCTAAAGGAGGACAGAACTCAGCCGATACAACCTACTCAAGCAAAAGAAGGAAAATAAATCATAAAAACACCCTATATCAGCCCGAAAAGGTTGGTATAGGGTGTTTTTTGTTGGTTATTTTACCTAATTACAGGGTAAACCTTGACATCTTTACGAGAACACACGAGATGACACTTTTGATTGTAGAGGTAATAACACTTTACCGGTTTGATTAAAACACGAGAGACACCAAATCTCACGCCCGTTTTTTACTCGAAACGGCTATTTTACTCCTGTATGTCCTCTTCTCCACAGATTTGGACAACACAGCCGTCGACATTCATGTTCGTCTGATTAAACCCGTTCATCAAATTCAATTCCTTCACAGGAAGGATGATTGCATTCAATCTGCTCATTGTCAGCTGCTTTGCTTCGTGTTCCTCATCTCCATAAATATCCTGCTCAGCTCTCTCGATAAGACGCATCAACTTTTCAGTCGCAACTTCTTTCGTCCATACGCCCTTCTTGATTTCCTTATCACGAATTTCTTCCATGAGTGCATGATAATAATTATTGACATGAGGAGTGTAGAAAGTCTTTGCAGCTGCTGTTCTAATAGACTCATAGTTCTCTTCAGTAAGAACTTTATTATTCGCCTGAGCATAAGCCTCATTTCTATCCAGGCCTTGATATACCATCAGGTGAATAAACTGTCGCTGATTGGGACGCAACGGTTTTAGTTCAGGATTCATTTCTGCCATTTTCTACACCTCCTAATTTTATAAATATTGGTCGAGATTTAGCTTAGATTATCACGCTACTCACGCCGTCTTGCGTTCTTTTAGTGAACAGTAGTTTTCAGCTAACATTGTCATTCTTTGTGAGGTGACTCGATAACCGCTCACATCAGCAAGGAGCTACCTTGCAACTGGGTGCAGAGGTAGGAATCGAACCTACGACCTCCGAGTTATGAACCCGGTGAGCTACCGCTGCTCTACTCTGCGATATTAAATGAGGAAATAAACCGTGCAGTATCATCTTCAATAGAGGGCTTACTCGATTTATTTCCTCGATATTATTATACACTCTTTTTACTCGTTTGTAAAGAGGGAGACAAAAATAATTTCTTATGATTATCTTCGATGAGCCATTTTCTATAACAAGTTTCGCCCATTCCTCTTTCTTTAGAGGATTCACTCTTCAGTTTTCTTCCACATCTTCGACAAAGATGGGTCGACTTTGAGGAGTTTTGACTTACTGTATTGTCCATCGTCTCCTCCCTCCTTTCTATAACAAGTGTAGGAACACTGATATAGATGCTTTGCTCTGTATAGGTGTTCACTTCCAGAAATGAATTCCTTACCGCATACAGAGCAAATCTTCATGCTACTTCTCGTCATGTTTCCTCTTGAAATGCTCACATTTAGCACTAACTGCTCTGGAGCAAGTCTTTCCTTTCTGACACCGCAATTCTCTCGTGGTTTCACTACCAATACTATATGTGCATACCATGCAATTGCGTGCATCGGGGTTTTTAACGCAGGTCAATTCGTGACGAAGTGCGATTGTTTCGCTCTTCTTGATTGCTCCACAGTATTTACATTCCCAAGCAAGAACTCTTCGTGCCATTTACTCACCTCCCTCTTCATCTGCACGAGCAGACTGAATATACCTGAATATTTCTTCTCTGAGCTTTTCATCTTTCTGGAGCTCATCGATGCTGTCTTCCATCTGTTTAAGATAAACGACTGCTTCTTTAGGCTCGATTCCGTGGTTTCTGTAATCTCTTGCTAAGCTGAGCATAAACAGCTGAAATGATGCGTTCTTTGTGTTCTCTACTGCATCATCTACGATTCTTTTCAGTGTCTTTGCGCCCATCGGTGTTTTAGCTGCTTTTCTTCTCTGCTCTCTATTCATCGTTCTTCAAACTCCTCGCATTTATCATTATAGTCGGTGTACTCACCGAAGTATTCTGAATTTTTGCAGGTGCAAATCCAATCTCCGTTTTCGAAAGAATGAAATGCACACTCTCCACATTTCTCATACATAGTATTATTTCCTTTCTATTTTTATTCGCTCTTGTCTGTTCATCTCATCACCTACATTATATTTACAATAACATATTCTAAAGATACATCTGCGTCAATCTGACCTGTTTTGATTCCCTTTTCTACGAAACGAACAATCTTGAGAGCCTCAATAAGCTCTGAAATAGAGTAGTGTCCTTGCTTCTCTTTGGCCATCTTTACCTGCCACGGTGTAAGACCCGTCCTCTTTACAGGCTCGCTCTGGTTTCTTCCAAGGCCCTGTACCATAAGAATCTGCTTGAACCCATTGTACAGGATAGACAAAACCATTATTTCTGACTCGCCCTTCTGCCTTGCTTCTCTCAAATACCGTGAAGTATTTTTGTAATCTCGAGTCAAAATTGCATCTGTGAACTTGAATGTGATATCTCCGATAGGTTGAAAAATGACTCCTTGCTCAACCAGAGTCTTAAGTGCTGCTCCATAGTTAATATCAACAGCAAACGGAACCTTTCTCTTCTGTGCAGCAACATACTGACGAATCTTATCACACTCAAGAAGAATACGACTGTAATTACATTCACATATCTCTGCCAGCTTGAAGGCGTCTCTTTCCTTCATTCCAGGCAGTTCCTTTCTGATGTACTTGGCAAGCATTTCAGGTGACAACTTCTCAAACTCTGTGAGCATCTCTGTGTTCTGCTTGTAGAACTTGCTTCTCTTATCCATCGATGAGTAAACCAGGATAAGGTAATCAGGAGATTTGTCTGCTAACGAGAAAACAGTACCCCAGATTTTATCCTGTTTGAGAAACTCTTTATCGTCTCGTACTACGAAGCATCTTGGTGCTCCAGAAATTCGGCGCTGTGTCATTTTAGCATACGATTCCTGGACAGAGTCCATTCGGACTACATCACAGCCTACGACAGAATATATCTTGTCTAAATAGACGTCCATGATTCCAATTTCTTCTCCAGTGAAAACATATACCTTGTCGAGTTCTTTAGATATGATTTGCTTTTGCAGTTCATGAAGTTTCATTTACTCGACCTCCTTCCAGATGTCACGCATTGCAAGAATCCACATATCGAATGTCGAGTCTTTCTTCACACCTGTCATCATCAGTTCTCTTGAATAAGAGTTTGTGCATTTGATTGTCTCATTTAAGCAGACGAGTTCCTCTTTGCTGTCCGACTTTCTTGCTCTTTGAACACAGACATGCTTCATGCATTCGAAGAAAAGTACCGGGTCATATCCATCAGCATCTTCTTTGAATTTGAAGTTGTTACCAATCTTGAATGCGTTGACACCGGTTACTGCTGCGATGTTATCCAGCACCTTTTCACAGAAAGCATAGAATTTCTCTGCATCTGCAGCCACCAGGTCTAAATACTGACCCGGTGTTGTTGCAATATCAAGAGCAAGTTCTTCCATCGCATTGTTAGGCTTTCTGAATTCAGTGAGTTCGGCATTGGAATATGTCTCCATTGCAATCTCTGTTCCTCTGCTCTTCAGCGTCGCCAGCGTGTTATTCATGCTCTCTACTGTCATGATGAAGTATGCCTGCTTGGGAGGTTCCTCTGTCACCTTGAGCAAGGCGTTCTTAGCTTGAGATGACATTTTATCTGCGTCCGGGAACACATATACAGTGATACCAGCACAACGATATGAATTCTCAATAGCTTCACGAACTGCTTCTACTCCCATTCCAGGATAGATTTCATAAGCATGAAGACATTTCTTCGCTATGTATTTAGCGAGTGTTTTTCTTCCGGAACCCTTCGGTCCTGTCAAGATAAGGAATCGAGGAAAACTACCCGTATCCAAACAGGTCTGAAGAAACTCCAGGTTGTTCTTCTGACCCACCATGATTATTCCTCCTTACAGAACACGAGAATTGCTGTTTCAATCATCGCCTTAGCATTGGACTCCCACTTGATGTCCGCATTCAACTGACGAGCCCAATCCAGAATCTTTAGACAATCGTCATAGTCTTCGTCTTCCATTTTCGTCTTGTATTCCGGCAACTCAGGAATAGCGATGTACTTGAAAGACTCGAACATCTGATACTTACAAACATCAAGAACAAAGAACTGGAACTGTTTGATAAACTGCTTAATGTCCTTGCCGCTGTTGTAAACTGTTTCAATTACTTCTACAGCCTTGAGAGAACCACGAGACGCCAACTGATACAGTAGTTCAAAGTGTACCTCATAGTTTACTGTACCAAGTGCCTTAACCACTGACTCAACTGTGAGCGTTGGCGAGAGTGACAGGCATTTGTCAAGCATTGTAATGGCGCCACGCATGCCTCCGTCGGCAAGTTTCGCTATATACTCAATCGCGTCATCTTCAAAACTATACAGCTCTTTACCGCTCTCCTTAGCGTGCCCGCCCCAAAACTCTTCCAGCTCCTGATTTTCGTTTTCAATAATCATCTTAAGGCGGTCAGCTATCTTCGATAATGAAATCTTGCTGAAGTCGTACCTCTGAACTCTGGAAAGAATGGTTGCAGGAATCTTCTGTGGGTCTGTAGTACACATGATGAAGATTGTTCCTGCAGGTGGCTCTTCCAGGAGTTTCAGCATTGCGTTCCAAGCCCCGGTGGAGAATTGATGCACCTCGTCCAGTATATAGACTTTATAGTCACTATCGAGAGACTTCTTTCTAGCACCCTCGATAATGTCTCTAACATCGTCTACACCGTTGTTAGAAGCAGCGTCTACTTCAATCGGATTACCCTTACCCTTGTTAAGGTCGTTTGCGAAGATACGAGCTACTGTTGTCTTTCCGCAACCTGCAGGTCCACAAAACAGATATGCGTGCTTAAAAGAATTAGTCTCAATCTGCTCTGTAAGAATATCTTTGATTGCTTCCTGCTCTACGACATCGTCGAATGTTTTAGGGCGGTATTTTACTGCGAGTGCAGTGTGTCTAAAATTACTCATTTTTGTTCTTCCTTTCTGCCTCGATGTCCTTTGCAAGAACATACAACCCCAAATTACCTATTTGATAATAGTTCATTTACTCTCCTCCAGTGCGTCAATTTCTGAAAATATAGACGCCAGTTCGTTTAGCACTTCGTACTTCTGCTTAAATGCTCTCAAGTCTCTAAGTGCGTTTGCCAGCATTTGCTCTCTGAGAGTTACTGACCGTATAACCGAAGTTATAGGTTTATATTCTTGCTTCTCTTGATGAATACTGATAAATGCTCTGACGGGTTGCTTTACGTCTGTCTCAGCTTCAACCGTAATTGACCTAATAATGTGCCGTGCTTGAGAAATACGATATTCTTCAGCTGCAATCTTGTCATCCCATTCAAACAAATTATGTAGAGGAGCTGAACTGTCTCGGCTTTCTTCGAGTAGGCGATGAGCCGTCAACCCGCCCTCAGCAGAAAGCTTTTCACACACTTGCCCTACCACTTGCGGGTCAGCATTTATACGTGACCCTTCTTTGAATTTGTACACCATAATTATTTCCTCCTTAAAATAAAATCCTGCCTAACCGCTCCCCGACTTACCTGACCGTGCCTTACCATAACTAACCTCGCCTGCCAAACCAGGACCCACCATGCCTCGCCAAACCGCAACCCAACATACCGCACCTTACCTGCCGTACCGGACCGTGACCTACCATTCCTCGCCATACCTTACCTCGCCTTACCTGCCGTAATTATGCTTGAACGTGAAACATTCCGTACTGTCCGTCTCTTTCAGGACGCCACTCACCGATACCGCACACATACCCACCAGCATTGATAATATTTATAATCTGCTCAAGAGTATGAGTACCGTTTACGTTATACGAAATAACAATATCAGCTGACCAATTACGAAATTCTCCTCTATAGCGTAGGTCTGCAGTACCCATTCCTACCTTAACCATGTCCTCTCGCATTATAGGGACGTCACTTTTTATCTCAACCATCTGATTTTCATCTCCTTCAATAAAGAAGGAACCTCGCATGGACATTTTATCTTTGGACCAACCTAAACGATAAGCAGCACTAATGGCGGCCTGCTTGAATGCAGTTACGGGGAAACCAAAACGTGCGCCTTCCGAAATAGCTGTGTCAAACCCGTGTTCCGTCATCTCTTGAGGCATGGGGGATAGCCAGTACATGGAGCGAATAAAATCCTCTACTGGGTTCTTAGCATCACGGGATTTTGTTTTGGTAGCTTTCATCTGCTTATCCAACATTTCCTTCTTTGCTTTCTCGCTCCAAGCATGCATAATTAACGGAGTGTCTCCCACTAATTTTAATGCTACCTTTTTGATTTCGATGGGGCGAATTTCAATAACTTCATTTGTCTTTGCCATTTTATACTTCCTCCTTATAATAGTCTTGAACTTTCTGAATGACAAAATCATCTACAAGCTCATCGACATCTTTGGTACTCGATTTAACAAGCGATTCTCTGAATACTCTAACTGCTTTACATAGAGTTGAGTAGAAACGAATGGTTTCCTTTTCATAGTCCGGAAATTTATCCAGAATATGCTTTCCATTATAAGTTCTGGTAAATCTTTTTCTGCTGAATATTTCTTCTGCTTGCTGCTCTGCTTCCATAACGGCCTGAGTTTTCGGAAGAATAATCTTTCGAGTGAAAGCCTTAACAGGGCTCGGGTTCTTATTATATTTATTCCAGATATCGTTATCCACAAGAATAGCATAATTCGTTCTCATTTCGAGATGAACCTGAACATGATTAGACAACTTGAAATCGTACTTCTTTGACAAAATACGGATAGCAACTTCGGCAGCATAAAGAGAATAAATATTTAATTTTTTGAATCTCTTATAATCTTCCGGTTCAATCCATCCGTAAGCACACATTCTGTCTAAATAATATTTATTGTCGTCCTCTTTCAGAGTCTGAAAATCGTGCTTTGTAAGATTCATACCGTTCTTTTTCTTAGACTCTGTCAATTTCTTTAACTCTCTTGTAATTGCCGTATCATAATGATTGCTTCCCTTATTGTCCTTGAAAAAATCAGGGTTTCCTGTCAAAGACTTGACCATCTCAGCAATCTGCTTTGCGGTTGTCCTCATGACACCATTAATTTCAAAAGCATTGACATATTCCATATTTTTATACCTCCTCTAAATATTTTACAAGCTGCCGAAACAGTCTTGAGTCGATAACGAAGAAGTCAGGTTCATCAGGACCGAAGCGGAATGCTAAAGCATAGTTGTCTTTTGCCTGCTCAAATGCCTGTTCCTGAGCCTTGTCCAGCCATTCCTTCTTGATGGAGAATGATGCTTTATCAGACAGAGGAGTCTTTGCTTCGATGAATAAATTCTTTGTATGAACATCTCCTCCGCCGAATCTTGTTCCGCCTGAATTAGCCTGGGTTCTTCCACCAACCATTTTAGCAATCTGCTGTTCTTGCTTCTGACTTGCAGTCTTCATGAATAACTGACCTCCTTTCCTTCTTCCCGAAGTTCCTTGAATACAGGAAATCTCAACGAAGGTACTCCGTTTGCATTCTGTGTCTCTTCGAAATACTGAACACTGATAACTCGTCCGATGAGATTATCTTTATTCTCCCAAAACCATTTTCTCTGTTCGTCTGAGAATCCTCCGCCGACTCCGAGAGTGTTTCCTTTATAGTCTACATTTATGCGACCCAGAGTACCTTCCAGCCTTCCTGACCCTTCTTCAAACCCTGTAATGGCAAGGTCTACATCCTGCATTACCTTCACCTTAAGCAGATTCCTTGTCCGTTTGAAATCGTACACAGCATCGTTGATATTAACCATGACGCCCTCTTTATGCTGCTTGCGGACAAGTTCCAGTAGGTCGAATATCCTCTGCGTGTCCGTTCCGCTATACAGAGCTGGAAGCGGTGTCACATGATTGAGGAACTTGAATTCCTCTTCCAGAGTCTTTCTTCTGAGAGTATAAGATGTTTCACATTTCTGATTCTCAAACTCCTCTACCTTGAGAACATCGAAAGCATAAAATGTGACACCTTTCTTATCCCCATCTGTTCGTACAACCTGAGTCGTGACTTTGTACTGGTCTGCACTGGTTCCTGGTCCATCAACAATGAGTTCGCCGTCCAGTACAAACGATTCCTTACTAACAGACTCAAGTTCCTTTTGAATCTCTACCAATCCAAGAATTTCCTGACCTTGTCTGCTGAAGAATCTTACCTTTCCATCCTGCTTAATAGCAACACAACGAATACCGTCGAGTTTAAGAGTGATAGTGAACTCCTTACCATCTACCCACTCTGTATTGTCGAAGTATTTATCAGCGAGCATAACCTCAAATTGTGGAATGAACTCTCGTCCATAGACCTTATTGACAGTCGTTGCCCCGATGCCTACCTTGATAGACTTTGTAAAGATGCTCCGGTAGAACTCTGACATCTCTGGAGGTCTTTCACGAATAAACTTCTGAATACTTGCTATGATTTCATCTGACCCTGTATTGTTATTCTTCAGGAACTCCAATGCTTCTGTGAAAGAATGCAGTTCTTCGAGTGCAGGAACAGCAACCTTCTTTGTAATCTTTTTATCTGAGAGTCCTGTGGTGATATACGGATTAAGCACGAAGTCCAGGACTACTGAAAAGGTATCGTTGCTCTTTGCTTTGTCCAGGATACTCTCTTTGCTTAACCGACTCGAAGTAGATTTCAGTTCATCGAATATTGCTTTGATACTTTCGTCTTCTTCGCTCTTAATTACTGGCGGTCTCTTGTCCCACTTGATTAAAGACATATAATTCTCCTCTCTATTTACTTTTGAATTTTCTCAGGTAGTTGTTCATGGTAGCCTTTGAAATCTTGTACTTGGCACATACTGATTCAGTAGAGAAGGAGGAACAGTCTTCTACAAATTGTCTTACCCTATCCTGAGTCCATTCATTTCTCTTCTTAGGCTCTTCCGGTTTATAGTCCGGATACTTTTTATAGAACTTCTCCACCTGATGACCGATAGGTTCCTTCTTTACAGGTTCACGAGGAATACTATAATTAGGATTGAACTGTCTACCGGGAATATTAGAAGGAACAGGAGCAAGACCGAATGAAATCTTAAGAGCAGCATCCACCTGGTCCATTATGTAATCCTCTAAAACATACTTCAGGTTCGTGAGTTCATCTACATTGATTGGACCTGCCTGCTCCGTGAGAGCAATGCTTACTTGCTTGTTCATAATAAACATTACATGAGTTGGAAAGTTCTTCTTAATCTGTGTGGTACAAGGTACGGCGAGGAGAACAGATGAGTTCTTGTTGCATTGATTATTTGATACGATGATAACAGGTCTAGGACCTTTCTGAATATGTCCAGCAGGAGTGACCGTTGGAACATGGTACCATACCTGACCTCTTCTGATATTCTTAGCCATAAGCACCTCAATCAATTCTGTGAAGGTCTTTAGCAACGCTCTTCTTCACATTTTCGTCATCTTGTTTCTCATAACCGCATTCCTTAATGGTCACTCTTAAAAGATTGAGTCTTTTCTCATCTTCTTCGACGGTGATAGACTTAATGTACTCGATGATTCTTCGAACTTCACCGATTGTCCAATGAGGAATCTTATTTCCATAAAGCTTTTTTCCAATGGCATTGACAGTGGCCGGAGACAAACCTAACTCATACGCAATCTCTGCATTGGTATAAATCCACTCTCCTTTTGTGTTTATCATTTCTTTTCCTCCATTTCTTCAAGGTCCTGCTCTACTTCCTTGAGTGT
>ENA-UOOK01003011-UOOK01003011.1-fermentation-metagenome-genome-assembly--contig:-NODE-3011-length-19749-cov-5.115264_pt1 | contig 19749 bp, 16 predicted proteins | sample MGYA00245777_ERZ724023 | MGnify/ENA primary metagenome ERZ724023 (study PRJEB28704, sample SAMN03018312) | fermentation metagenome | biome: anthropogenic terrestrial biome; feature: soil; material...
TTTTATTCGTTTTGATCTTGACAAAGGGTCACTTCATAACAGTTATTAAGTTATTGCAGCTCCGGAGCCCCGGAGCTGCTTTTTATTTTGGCTTAGAGATCGCTGTCCTGTATTGTGTAGGTTGGTGGCATGGCTGGTGTCCAGTGCATGTTGGGAGGAATCGGATAGACAGAGAAACCTCCGAGTGCGGTTTTTTCCAAATGATCAATGAGTTTATCGCGGAACATGCTGTAAGGTGCGGCAAAGACTAATTCCTGGTTTTGCGTGCCGCCGAAGATTCTGTCGCCGGCGCAGGGGAAGCCGACAACGGGCTTGTTGTTGGCCAGGACAAAACCGATGGCTGAGCACATTGCTGCCTCACAGACAGTGTCGGCAGTAACTTTTTCGCCGTTGTCATAGGCGCAGGCGTGGATCAGGCGCATGACCTGAGCGGGATTAACGTAGAGCACCAGTACATCCGGATCTTCGGTTACATCTGCTAAAGGCTGGACATAGATACCGTCATAGTGTTTGCCGCTGTCTCCCAGTTTGAAGGTGTTGGCCATGAATTTTTTGCCGGCCTCTTCGTCGGCACAGTAAGCGCCTACGGCTGCTTTTCCTGAGGAGATAGCTTCGGGAGTGTCAATCAGACCGACACAGGCTGCTCCCATCGAACAAATCATTTTTTCCGGAACCCCGGTGTTGCTCCTTTGCTGATATCTGGCAATAGATACCAGCTGGCAGAGGTTCAATTTGTAGTTCATGGGCTTGCGTGGCATTTGCCCCTGGTCTTCATACATGGTGATCGCTACGGGCGCTGTATCCAGATGAAGAATTTCATATAGTTTTTGGTTAACTTCTGTATAATTCATTTGCACATCCTCCTGTGTTTTATGTCAAAGAAATACTGAAAAAAGCATCTCTTTACTATCAGTATGTGTCTGCTTAGCAGAGCCAGTCAATGGAGTGAACAGCGGTTCGACTCATGATTCCCCGCCGGCAATTTTGTTTAAAAGACCGCCGGCTCTGATGATGTCAACCTGGTCCTGATCAAGGCTGTGAGTAACAGTGAAATTCCTGCCCTTGCTCAGGTTTTTGACCGTAAAACTGAGTCCGGGCTGTAAATTCACTACACCCTCTATTTCCAGCTCATCCAGCAGATCGATTCCATCATAGGCAGCTTCATCTTCGAAAACAAAAGGAATGATGCCGGCATTGATCAGGTTTTGCCGGTGGATACGGGCGTAAGATTTGGCAATGACAGCACGGATGCCGAGATGCAAGGGAGCCAGGGCTGCATGTTCGCGGGAGGAACCCTGACCGTAGTTGGAGCCGGCGATGATAAGTCCGCCGCCGTGTTCCTGGCAGCGGGCAGGGAAGAGCTCGTCCAGCGGTTCAAAGCAGAACTCAGAGATTTTCTCGATATTGCTGCGGAAAGGCAGAACTCTGGAACCGGCCGGTGCGATGTGATCGGTCGTGATATTGTCGCCGACCTTGATCATGACCTGCCCTGAGATTTCGCTCAAAGGCCTGCCCAGAGGGACCGATTTGATATTGGGTCCTTTTACAATCGGCGCTTCCGGGTCCAGGTCCGGCACTATAATCATGGAGTCATCAACAAGAAAGGAAGCAGGCAGGGCGGTCTTTTCGTAAGGCGTATTTGTGGCAGCAGTTATATAGCCGGAGAGGGCTGAGGCGGCGGCGGTTTCCGGAGAGACCAGATAGACCTGGGCATCCATGGTACCGCTGCGCCCCTGGAAGTTCCTGTTGAAGGTCCTCAGGGAGACAGCCCCGCTGGCGGGTGACTGGCCCATGCCGATACAGGGCCCGCAAGTGGCTTCCAGAAGCCGGGCGCCGCTGGCGATGAGATCAGACAGGGCACCGTTTTCTGCCAGCATTCTCAGCACTTGTCTGGAGCCGAAAGAAATCGTCAGTGAGACATCGGGGTGGACGGTCCTGCCGCGCAGGATGGCCGCTACATTGCACAGATCGGTAAAGCTGGAATTGGTGCAGGAACCGATGCAGACCTGATCAACCTTTGTGGCGGCGTACTCCTTTACCGGATGGACATTGTCCGGCGAATGCGGAGCTGCCAGCAGGGGCTCCAGCCGGTCGAGATCGATTTCCATGTATTCGTCATAAACGGCTTCTTCGTCAGCCGCCAGCCGGACATAGGCATCGCCGCGGCCCTGCTTTTCCAGATACTCCAGGGTGTTTTCATCAGAGGGGAAGAGAGAGGTGGTTGCGCCCAGCTCGGCGCCCATGTTTGTAATGGTACTGCGCTCCGGAACGGAGAGTTCCCTGATGCCGGGACCGCTATATTCAAAGATTTTGCCGACACCGCCCTTGACGGTTTTTTCTTCCAGAACTTTAAAAATGATATCCTTGGCGGTGACACCGTGCTTCAGTTTCCCTGTGAGCCGGACATTGACGATCTCCGGCATTTTGATGCTGTAGGGGATTCCGGCCATGGCGGCGGCCACATCGAGGCCGCCGGAGCCGATGGCGATCATGCCCATGGCGCCGCAGGTCGGCGTGTGCGAGTCGGAACCCAGCAGGGTTTCGCCGGGCAGGGCGAAGCGTTCCAGATGCAGCTGATGGCAGATGCCGTTGCCGGCTTTTGAAAAATATACACCGTAACGGTTGGCGACGGTCTGGAGGTACTTGTGATCGTCGGCATTCATGAAACCGCTCTGCAGTGTGTTGTGGTCGACATAGCTGTAGGCCCGGGTCCGGACCCGGTCGACACCCATCCGTTCCAGCTGCAGGTAGGTCATAGTACCGGTTGCATCCTGGGTCAGAGTCTGGTCAATTTTCAGCTGGATGGGCGTACCCGGCTTCAGCTCGGCCGGTGCAGCCAGATGCCGGTATATAATTTTCTGAGCTAGGCTCATTTTCATAGATTATTACTCCTTAACTTCATCTGAGATATTTTTGGACTATTAATATATACTAGTACATTAGCTTAAATATACAAAATTAGTTTTAGGAGTAGTGATGCTATGAATAACCGTCTGGATTTGATATTTCAGAATGCTCTGGAGTCTCAGAAGATTTCCGATGACTTATACAAAAAATACGATGTTAAAAAGGGCTTGCGTAACGAAGATGGTACGGGAGTGCTGGTCGGTTTGACGCGGATTTGCGATGTTGAAGGCTACAGGAGACGTGCCGACGGCAGCAAGGAAGATATTCCCGGTGAGCTCTACTACCGGGGTTTTCCCCTGGAGACTGTCTACCGGCGGGTGGCGGAGAATGCCCACACCGGCTACGAAGAGACCGCTTTCCTTTTGCTCTTCGGTTATCTGCCGGCGGAAGAAGACCTGAAAATTTTTAAAGAAACCCTGCGCGCGAATTATCAGCTGCCTCAGACTTTTCTTTTAAATAATATTCTTAAGGCTTCCTCGCTAAATACGATGAATAAAATACAATCTTCGCTGTTGTTCATGTATGCGGACGAAGACAATCCTGATGATTGTTCGGCGAAAAACCTGCTCCGCATCGGACTTTCAATTATTGCCAAATTACCGGCGATCATAGTTTATTCGCATGAGGTGAAAAACTATCACGACCAGGGGACGAGCCTGGTCGTCCATCCGATCCGGCACGATCTTGACCTGGCCGAGAGCATCCTTTATCTTCTGCACGGTGAGGGAAACTATAGTCAGGATGAGGTCATACTCCTGGATCTCATGATGATTTTGCATGCTGATCACGGCGTGGGCAATAACTCTACCTTCGCCAGCCTGGTTGTTTCATCGACCGGAACCGACCTGTATTCGTCCTTTTCTACGGCTGTCGGCTCTCTGAAAGGTCCCAAGCATGGCGGTGCCAATATCACCTGCCGGCACATGATGAATGCCATCATTGCTGAAGTCGGCCTGGAGGCGACGGACAGTGAGATTCGCAGCATTGTCAAGCGGATTCTGGCCAAGGACTTTTTTGATAAAAGCGGTCTTATTTATGGTATCGGGCATGCGGTCTATACAATTTCGGATCCGCGCTGCCTGCTTTTGACGGAAAAGGCAGCTGAGGTGGCTGAGCTTACAGGCCGTAATCAAGAGCTGCAGTTTTATAATCGTTTTGAAAAAATCGCGGTGGCTTATCTGAAGGAGAGCAAGGGGATCAATATCTGCGCCAATGTGGACTTTTACAGCGGCCTGATCTATGACATGATGCGCATCCCGGAAGATCTCTATACACCGATGTTCGTGGCGAGCCGGTCCATCGGCTGGCTGGCGCATATTATTGAAGAAAAGATCAACAGCGGCCGTATTATCCGGCCGGCAGGCAAGTATGTGGGGGAAAAATTCCATGAGAGCAATAACGCTGTTTGAAGGTGACGGTATCGGTCCGGAACTCACGCAAAGTCTTCTGAGCATTTTCCAGGTGCTGAAGCTGCCGCTGGCATTTGAGCGATACGATGCCGGGCTGACTTCTTTTGAAAAAACGGGCGAACTGCTTCCGGCCGAGGCGCTGGCGTCTGTCAGAAGGAATAAGGTCTGCCTGAAAGCACCGATTACAACACCTGTGGCCAGTGGTTTTCGCAGCATCAACGTGGCCCTGCGCAAAGAGTTTGATCTTTACGCAAATATCCGGCCGGCCAGGTCTCTGCCTCAGCTGGAAACGCGCTATAAGGATATAGATATTGTTATTTTTCGGGAAAACACGGAGGATCTTTATATCGGCGAGGAGGAAATGGTTTCCGCTGATGAGGCAATTGCCATTAAGCGGATCACGCGCGCTGCTTCGCACAGGATTATTAAGCTGGCTTTTGAGTATGTGCTGAGGCGGGGACGCAAAAAGCTGACTTGTGTCCACAAGGCGAATATTTTGAAGTATACAGACGGGCTATTTTTGGAGGAGTTCCGGCGGATCAGTGCGGATTACCCGGATGTAAAGGCCGAGGACCTGATCGTGGACAATGCCTCCATGCAGCTGGTGCTGAATCCGGAGAACTTCGATGTCATGGTGATGCCCAATCTTTACGGCGATATTTTATCGGATCTCACGGCCGGCCTGATCGGCGGGCTCGGCTTGCTGCCCAGCGTAAACCGCAATGAGGAATACGCCATGTTCGAGGCGGTTCACGGATCGGCACCGGATATTGCCGGCCAAAACAAGGCTAACCCGACAGCTTTTCTTCTCAGTGCCTGCATGATGCTGGAACACCTGAATTATAATAATGAAGGCGCCCGCCTGCGGCGTGCTATCGCCCGAACTTATGAAAACATCGAAGACTGCACGGCCGATGTCGGCGGCAGGGCCGGTACGCGTGAGTTTACTCAGGCAGTGATCAGAAATCTGACCTGAGGTCCGGCCGCGAGGGGCTGAGTTGGCGTGTACATCAATTGGTGCTGTGGTGCAGTGCATGAATTGGTGCATGAATTGGTGCCAGGCACCGAATGATGCACTAGCGGTTCTTGTGCATAAAAACGTGCCTGGCACCAAACTATGCACTAGCGGTCTTCGAGTTCTGTGCTCAGGCTGATCCGGCCGTCGCAGGCACTGTAGGGGATTTTGTTTTTTTTCATATACTCAATGATGTTATCCTGTGAGGATGTACTGACTACGCGGACTCTGCCCTTGTCGGATAAGTCATCAGGAGACAGTCCGAAGGTATCGGCGATGATGCCATAGTGGTATTCCTGCAGGGCTATGCGGTAGTGGTCCGACGGTTTGAGCGGTTCGCCTTTCATCTTGATCTCGCCGATCTTTCCATCTGCCAGGACCTCAACTCGCAGGTCGCGGTTCCACTGATAAAACTCGCGTCCGCCTTCATGATAGAGCGTATGCATCAGGTGCGAAAGCATGTCACGCAGCATCTGACCGTCGATGCTGAAGCTGATCATGGCATCGTCGTATGGATAAACCTCCATCAGGTCAGTGCGGGTGACCAGGCGGGGCAGAGTGTTTTTTCTGATCGAGCCGGAGGCAACCATGACAATATCAACACCCAGCTGATAATGCAGAATATCCGCAAAAAGATTGCCCAGCTCTGTTTCGCGAAAACGTCTGCCATGCTCGAGGTCACGCGGCAGGCGGCAGATGATGGTGTTGTACTTCCCGTCGATTTCCGCCTGATAGCTGTTGAGCAGTTCATCCATGACCGGATCATAGGGGCAATGCTCGTTGTTTATCGGTACGGTCTGCCAGCTGAAGTCGTGAACGGAATTAGTGTCCATGTTGATTACGAGATCAAAACGCCCGATCTGCTCGGAGCCGGTGCCGACCTGAGCGATCAGGATATCGTTGACCTTGGCCGGCTGCTCAATCAGAGTGTGGCTGTGACCGCCGATGATCAGATCCACACCGATTTCCGCGGGCAAAAGCTCTGCCAGCTCCAGATCCTGATCAAAACCTATATGTGTCAGCAAAACGGTAAGGTCAATATCGATGTCCTTATAGCTGTTGCAGATGTATTCAACTTCGCGGGCGGCATCCTCAATGCAGATGAAAGAGCCGATCAAAGGCTCGCTCTTGCTTTTAGCAATGACTTCCTCGGTAATGATGCCGATGAAAAGGATGCGGATACCATCAATTTCCAGAATATAGTAGGGCTCGAAGAGGTTGCTGTCAGTCGGTTTGATAAAAAGATTGGCATTGACGATGGGAAAACTGGCGCAGCGCTCCAGGAACATCAGGTGAGTCAGGCCATAATCAAGCTCATGATTTCCCAGAGTGACAACATCCGGTTCCAACATATTCATAACCAGAATGGTTGAGATGCCCTTGTACTCCTGGTCGATGATGGAGCCTTGCAGCATGTCGCCTGAAATTACGTAGAGGACAGGGTCAGTCTCCTCCCGGCGCACTTTGTTGATGTAGCCGGACAGCATGCTGATGCCTCCGACCAGCTGGTCACGATTTTCTTTGGCGAAAAAATCCCCGTGAATGTCATTGGAGTGCAAAATTACAAGTCGTCTGAGATCCATGGCAATGCTCCGTCCTAAAGTGCAGCCCGGCCTCCGGCTGAGGGCAAGTCACATTTTCTTCTAATCTTAGCATAGGAAAGCAGTGCATGGATTGGTGCCAGGCACGATTATATGCACTGGTTTGTGCATGGATTGGTGCCAGGCACGTTTATATGCATCGGTTTGGGCATGGATTGGTGCCAGGCACGATTATATGCACCGGCCTTTAGTTGGGGAAGAACTTGAGGAAGATGACGTAGTGCTCGCCGACGAAAAGTGTGTCGCTGCGTGTGGCCGAAACTTCCAAAAAGTACTCGCCGGCCGGCACCTGAAGCTCAATGTCCTGGTAGGTAGCCGTGGCGTGATTTTGGAAGGCGTACCATTTTGAAACCGCAAGGGCTGTGCCACCGGCGTCCAAAACTCTGATCTGCAGCTCGTTTTCATAACCCAGATATTGGAGCTGGTCGACCCAGTAGCTGTAAAGCGAGATTCTGCCGGCGCGCGGCATTTTTAAACGATAATAATCTTTGTCGCTGCGTGTGCCGGTGATGTCTCCGAAAATCATGTAGTTGCGTGCACCGGTATAATTCAGGTCGACAGTGTTGGCCTGCGACATGCTGCTGTTGTTTTCTTTTTCATAAAAAACACGAGTATCGGGGCTTGACTGCAGGGCATCCAGCCTGGACTGGAGCAGCGTTTTCGTCTGAGGATCCTGATCTGAAGGCAGCAAGTCGATCAGCTGCTGGGCCTGATAGAAGTTGCGGAGAATCGGATTGGCCTCGGCTTTCTGCACACCGGCTACCGCCATGGCGACAGTGATCATCTTGGATAACTGGGCCCGGGTGACCGGGGCGTTCGGCCGGAAACGTCCGTCAGCATAACCTTTCACAATGCCGTTGCTGGCCAGAATCCTGATCTGAGTTTCTGCCCAGTGGCCGGCAATGTCCTTCAAGCTGCCGGAAGCGCCCGCACTCCTGATGCCAAAGGCCTTGGCGATGATAGCACTGGCCTGGGCCCGGGTGACGTTGTTCCGGGGCCTGAAGCTGCCATCGGCAAAGCCGCCGATGATACCCCGGTCTTGCAGGGCTGCGATATAAGGAGACATTTCGCTGTTTTTGTCGACGTCGGGGAACCTGGCCTGCTTGCCGGCATAGGGCAGCCCCGCTGCCAGAACGACCATCTTGCAAACGTGCTGGCGCTGGACATTATTGTCGGGTTTAAATTCCCCGCTGCTGCCAAAACCTGAGACGACTTTCCTCTCCGCCAGATTTTCAATATAGCTGAAGTGCCAGGCGCTGGGGGGAACGTCAATAAATCTTTGCCGGGCTGCGCAAACCTCGGCCCCGGCAAAGCTGCTAAACAGTATCAAAACAGCCAGAAACAGTGCCAGAAAAGTGCCTGCTTTACACAGGGCTGCTGCTGTCAGGCGGCAGAGGTGACCGGGGCTCGGCCTTCCCTCAATTCCGGGCGCAGATCTTGCTTTGCTGCTGTAAGGATATAAAAACATTGTTTAAATATATCATAGAAGCGGCGGAATGTGCATGCTTTGGTGCCAGGCACGATTCTATGCACTCGCATCAGTTTGTGCATGCTTTGGTGCCTGGCACCAATCCATGCACGACTGGCGAGAAAGTAATAAAAGGAGTCTCTCGGCTCCTTTTTTCAAAAACTTATGATTCGATTGCCCGGCTGCTGGTTACTCAATCGCCTTTAGCAGGCCTTCCAGCCAGACGGGGTCAACTGATTCGATCTCGCCGCGGTCAACAATGGCGCTGAGTTCAGGATCGATCGGAATGCGCGCCAGAACTTCGAGTCCAAGCTTGGCAGCGGTTTCCTCGATATGGCTTTCACCGAAAATCTTATATTCAGTGCCGGTATCGGGGGCTTTGAAGTAGGACATGTTTTCCACCACGCCAACTACCGGTATCTTCATCATTTCCGCCATTTTGACGGATTTGGTCACGACCATGGAAACCAGCTCCTGCGGCGAAGTGACCACCACGACGCCGTCGACCGGAAGTGACTGGTAGATGGTCAGGGGTACGTCGCCGGTGCCCGGAGGCATGTCGATGAACATGTAGTCAACGTCCTGCCAGATCACATCTGTCCAAAACTGCTTGACCGTGCCGCCGATGATCGGTCCGCGCCAGACGACGGGGTCCGTGTCGTTTTCCAGAAGCAGATTGAGCGACATAATCTCAATGCCGCCTTTGCTCTGGACCGGAAAAATGCCGCTCCTGCTGCCGTTCGCCTTGCCCCTCAGGCCAAAAGATTTCGGGATCGAGGGTCCGGTGACGTCCGCATCGAGAACCGCCACCCGGTATCCCTTCTTCATCATGCCGACAGCCAGCAGGGAAGCGACGAGGGACTTGCCGACGCCGCCCTTGCCGCTCATCACGGCGATCAGTTTTTTGACACTGCTTTCCGGGTGCAGATGGGCAGTAAAATCTATCTGTTCTTCAGTGCGGTCGTCGCAATCCTGGGCGCAGCCGGCACAGTTGTTATCACAATCCTGGGACATATCGGGTCTCCTTTTTTTAAAAAAATAAATTCAGCTGACTGTGGCAGCTTTTGACCAAGCTGCTTTCGTCGCTTTGCTAATTATAGCACGATAGAACAATACAGCAATTACATGAAATATAGTGATGCCGCCAGCATGATCTGTGCTGCGTAATAAAAGCTGAGATTGTAGTTGTAGGCTGTGCGGCTGCTTTCCTTTTCGCCGAAATAAATCTGCATCAGGACGACATCGGAGATATAAAAGAGAAAAAAACCGACGGCGAGCAGGATGGAGTAGGCGTCAGAGGCTCTGGCTGCGATCGCGTAGAGTCCCTGGCAGAGGACCAGGGAGACAAAAAAGGCATAGAGGAAAATGCCGGGTGTCAGTTTTCCGTAATCGATTTTGTGCACTTTTCTGTTGAAAAAATAGAAGATGGCGGCGAAGACGACTGCGGCCGGCAAGGTCCACCAGGACCAGCCGAAGGTGCTGATCATAGCGACATAGTAGGCGGTGTGGGCGATGGCAAAGGAAAAACCGCCGAAGACAATCAGCCTCTGCTTTTTCTCCTTCAGTTCAGGCCATTCCGGCAGTGCCAGGATCAGGTCTCCGAAACAACTGGCGATGAGGCCGATGATAAAGAAGAGCGAGCCGGAGCTAAGGCCGTTCAGGAAGCCTGCGTAGAGGCCCAGGAGCGTGAACAGGAAACTGGAGAGGGCTTTTAAAACCTGCGACTTCAGACTAACCTGACCTTGTGACAGGTAGACGAATGTAGCGCTTACCACCACGGTCAGTGCCAGCAGTACATAAGAAACAGTATCCATTGCACTTACCTCCTCGATTTCAGTCTATATCGTTTGAGCAGATAAGTCATGGTCAGGAAATAATATGCAAAAAGAAGAGGCAGCGGGGACTCCGCTGCCTCGTGCATGAAATCGTGCCTGGCACCAAATGATGCACTGCATCGAATCGCCTTGTGCATGAAATCGTGCCTGGCACCAAACTATGCATTAAAGTAGCTGTGGGTCGTTTTCCCAGCTGTAGAGGCTGGTGGGGTCGGCTGCATTGGTGTCGCGGCCTTCCGCCGGCAGATCTCTGGCTGACTCGGGGTCGGCGGGCTCGGTGGGAATGTTCAGCTGCGCATTGCGCTCTTTGTCTTTCAGCCAGGCTTCATGGCTGTCGGAGGGCATGGGGCTGAGATCGACATCATTGATGTCAATGCCCAAAGCCCTGGCTACGCCTTTGCCATAATCAGGATCAGCCATATAGGTGTGGACGATGTGGCGATGCTTGATCTGCAGTGTAGAATCGCCCATATTGCGAGCCGTGTTTTCAAACAGCACCAGCTGCTGCTCGGGTGACATGGCGCGGAAAAGCAGGCCTGCCTGGGTGTAGTAGTCGTGGTCGTCTGCCCGGAAGTCGTACTGGTAGACGTCGCCGCCTTCCTGCACGGGTTCGGCTTCCCGGTGACGGTCAGTCCAGTTGCCATAGCTGTTCGGCTCGTAGTGCAGCTCACTGCCCATATTGCCGTCGACGCGCATCAGGCCGTCACGGTGGTAGCTATGCGGGTGCTCGACGCCCAGGGGGGCGTTGACCGGAATCTGATGGTGGTTGACGCCGAGGCGGTAGCGCTGGGCGTCGCCGTAGGCGAAAAGCCTGGTCTGCAGCATGCGGTCGGGGGAGTAGCCGATACCGGGCACATTGTTGGCCGGGTTAAAGGCTGACTGCTCGACGTCTGCGTAATAATTGTCAGGATTTTGGTTGAGTTCGAGGACGCCGACTTCCTGCAGGGGGAAATCCTTCTTATACCACATTTTGGTCAGATCGAAGGGGTTGTAAGGCAGCTGTCTGGCCTCTTCCTCAGTCATCAGCTGAACAAACATCGTCCATTTGGGGAAGTCACCCTTTTCAATGGCAGTGTACAGGTCGCGCTGATGGGACTCGCGGTCATTGGCAACGACCAGAGCCGCTTCCTGGTCCGTCAGGTTTTGCACACCCTGCTGGCTGCGGAAGTGGAACTTGACCCAAGTGCGCTCATTGTCGGCATTGATCAGGCTGTAGGTGTGGCTGGAGAAGCCGTGCATATGACGATATGACGACGGGATGCCACGATCACTCATGGTGATGGTCAGCTGGGTGAGTGCCTCGGGCAGCGAAGTCCAGAAGTCCCAGTTGTTGTTGGCGCTGCGCATATTGGTGCGCGGATCACGCTTGACGGCATGGTTCAGGTCAATAAACTTTTTGGGGTCGCGGAAGAAAAAGACCGGTGTGTTGTTGCCAACCAGGTCCCAGTTGCCTTCCTCAGTGTAATACTTCATGGCGAAACCACGGATGTCACGCTCGGCGTCGGCTGCACCGCGCTCACCGGCAACGGTGGAAAAACGCATGAAGATCCTGGTCTTTTTGCCGATTTCTGAAAAGATCCTGGCCTTGGTGTACTTGCTGATGTCGTGGGTGACGGTGAATTCGCCCCAGGCTCCGGAGCCCTTGGCGTGCATGCGGCGCTCGGGGATAACCTCACGGTTAAAGTGAGCGTGCTTTTCGAGGAGCCAGGCGTCCTGGACGACCTGCGGGCCGCGGGGGCCTGCTGTCATCGTGTCCTGATTATTGATCACGGGGGCACCGGCCTCGCGGGTAATACCGGGGTTCTTACCAATCTGGTCATTGCGGCTCGGTAGCGGGTCACCGAGATTGTTCTTGTTCATCGGGTCTTTGTGGCTCATGAAATACCTCCTTAGTATCGGGAAATTTCATAAATAACGAATTTTCAGGCGGATTGTTTCTGTATTTGTCGAGTTTTATCTCGTTAATATCTTTTTAGAACATCAAGAAATAAGATAACAGATTGCCGGTGAAATAAAGGTAACCTAGGTACTTATGATTCAGAAGACCGGCCGGAGCGGGCGCCTGGGCGAGTTTTGTGCATGGTTTGGTGCCAGGCACGATTTCATGCACATGCACAGAACGCGAAGACCGTTTGTGCATGGTTTGGTGCCAGGCACGATTTCATGCACAGGGGAGGGCAGCTATTCTTCTTTCATGGTGCGGGCTTTTTTGCGTAGGTTCTGTATGTATTCGATGCTCATGTTCAGGGCGATACCGGCAGCAACAATAATGCCGCCGTAAAAAGTTACAGGAGAAAAGTCATTTTTCCGGATCAGATCGATGACGATGCCGACAAAAACCTGGCCGACAAAGGCGAGCAGGGTCAGGTTAAAGGACGAAATCTTCGGGACGGCGATGTTGAGGACGTAGGTGACCAGGACGCCGAGCAGGCCGCCGAAATAAACCCAGGCATGCGGCGACGGGCTTTTCACAAGGAGTGTGATATCGTTGGCCGGCATGACGAGCGCCAGGATCAGGGTGAAGGGCAGACCGACCAGATGGTTGATGAAGGAGCCGGGCATGGCGCCGATGTGCCCGGAAAGCCGGGCGTTGATGGTGCGTGTGATTACCGTGAGACAGCCGGCCGCGAAGGAAAAGACGATGGCCACAACGGCAGCGGAGTCAACGCCCGCCACATCGCTGAGCATAAAGATGATGCCGGCCAGAGAAAAGAGCAGGCCAATGAGAGACGATTTCCGCAGCGGGTGTTTTTTCATACCAAAAAGACCGAGATTGTCAATTAAAAGTGAGAAGACTGTCTGGCCAAAAAGGGTCAGGGCGAGGATGCCGGTGAGACTGATTTTGCCAAAGGAATAATTGTTGAAGAGGGTGGTGAAAATGCCGATAGCACCGGCAGAGTAGAGCCACAGAGGCAGTTTTTCGCGGGAAAAGACTTTCTGGCCGCGGATCTTACTGAAGAAGAAAGCAAAAATCACGCCGACCAGGTGGATGATGAAGGTGGCGTTGTAATTGCCGTAAACCGCGGTGAGATCGCCGTTGAAGACGACCATAACGGCTATGACTATACCACTGAGCAAAGCCAGAAAATTGAACATGAGCACCTCTTGTTTTTCTACGGTATAAGTATAGCACTGCCAGAGCCCCGGCTCTGCCCGCTGCATCAAAGTGTGCCTGGCACCATTTCATGCAGTAGCAGCAGATTTAAGTATAGTGCATGGTTTGGTGCCAGGCACGATTCCATGCATGGCACGATTCCATGCATCAGCAGTTTGCTGCAGAGCCAATACCATGTCTTTAGTTCTTCAGCAGCCTGGAAATACTTGATTGACCACAACCCACATGTTCACCAATTTCCCTCATAGAATAGCTATATTTTCGGGCAGCCCAGGCGAACTTCTTTTTATATGCAGTTAGATTTCGATCGAGCGATCCGGCTTTTAATGCCAGATAGATTGATTCATCCTGACAGCACTCCAGCAGCAGCTCATCTAAATGTCTTTTTTTATCATCAATAACCGGGCCGGTCTCAAAGCATTCAGCTCCCTTGTTTACTGGTTCATTCATCAATTGCAGGTACATTTTTTGCGCCTCGTACCTGTTTTCTGACAGGGAATCCAGAATGAAAGAGGTTTTGATCAGTTCGTTATCGGCTGTCGTTCTGTAAAACTGATCTGTGCTCCAGCAATAATCCTGGACCTGCTCGCATATCCCTGCGCGAACCGGGTTTTGGTGTACATATCGGAGTAAATCCTGCAGGTGATGCTCATCTTTGACGGGTATGGAATGATAACGTCCTTCAAAAACGTGCCCGCTTCGTTTGTTTTGCTTATTGTAGCTTCTTGCATACTTGCTGATGATCCTGTGCATAAAATGCTGCATGGGGATTTCCCGGAGTTTTAGGATCAGGTGATAATGGTTATTCATAATGACATAGCCCAAAAGCTCGAAGTCATTTTTTTTCGTATGCTCCTCAAGCAGGTACAGAAAAGTAAGTTTATCTTTGTCTCTGCTAAAGATGAATTCTTTATTATTGCCTCTTTGAAAAACGTGATAAATCGCACCGGGAATGTTTATTCTCAATTGTCTGGCCATGACAAAACCTCCATCGCCTGTTAAAAACGGATCGGCTGATGATCCATTTTCGCAGTAGATTGAGGTCGGGTGGGAGACTTAATTCTGACAATATCAGTCGATAGACTGCATGAAAGTGTGCCTGGCACGATTTCATGCACAACAGCAGATTAGGCCAATGCATAGATTCGTGCCTGGCACGATTCCATGCACAACAGCTGGAGACTAAGTCCAGTCTGTGCTTTACAGCTCAGCCTGTGATTTTTTGTGGCGGATTTCCTGCCGGTAATCGATCAGCATGTTGAGCCCGACACCGGCCGCGACGATGAGACCGCCATACAGTGTGACTCTGGAAAAACTGCTGTCCAGCAGCAGGTCAAGCAAGACACTCAGCAGAACCTGACCCACAAAGGAAAGCAGGGACAGGCGGAGGGCAGTGATCTTCATGACAGTGATATTGGTAACAAAAACCAGCAAAACGCCGGCCAGCCCGCCCAGATAAATCCACCAGTCGCCCGAAGGCCGCTGGAAGAGCAGCGAGATCTTGTTGCCCGGCATGACCAGAGCCAAAAGCAGGGTCAGGGGCAGACCGACCAGGTGATTGATAAAGGCGCCTGACATACTGCCGCTGAACTCCGCCAGTCTCCCGTTGATTGATCTTGATATCACGGTCGTAATGCCGGAGGCGAAGGCGAAAAATATAGCCAGAACAGCACTGGGATTAATGCCGCCGGACAGGTCCAGCATCACCAGGACACCGATAATGGAAAAGCCGAATCCCAGCAGCGAGGATTTTTTAAAAGGGCGTTTCTCCATGCCGAACCAGCCGAAATTGTCGATAAAAATCGATACGACAGTCTGTCCGAACAAGGCCAGAGCCAGTATGCTGGTCAGGCTGATCTTGCCGAAGGCAGCGTTTTGAAAGAGGGCATTAAAGATGCCGACTGCTCCGCCCAGGTAGAACCAGAAGGGAACCTTTTCACTCGGGAAAAGTTTCTTTTTGCCGAGCTTTAGAAAGATAAAGGAAAAAACGACAGCGACGAGGTGAATGATAAATGTCGCGTTATAGTTAGCGTATACATCGGTCAGCTGGCCATTCAGTGTGACCACAACCGCAATAATAAAGCCGCTAAGCAAAGCTAAAAAATTAAACATATTTACCCCTTCCTGAGTGCCGCTATATTATACAACAGCTTTTTGCCGCTCTTGAAAATGCTCGATGATAATGTTTAGAAAGATGCCGGCAGCAATGATCAGGCCGCCATAGAAGGTGATCGGGGAGAAGCTGCTTTCCAGGATCAGGTCCAGCAGTATGCCGACAAAAACTTTGCCGACAAAGTTGAGCAGGGTTTGGTTGAAAGCGGAAATTTTCGGCACCGTGATGTTCATTAAAAAGACTGAGACTGCCCCGCCCACACCGCCGAGATAAATCCGGAAATTCGCTGAAGGTGCAGCTGCCAGCCGGCGGAGGCTGGCACCCGGCATAATAATGGCTAAAAGCAGGATGAAGGGCAGACCGACGAAATGACTGATGAAGGAAGTCGGCATGCTGCCGATATGCTCCGTTAATCTGGCATTAATTGTGCGGTAGACCACGATCGCCGTCCCCGAGAGAAAAACCAGAACAATGGCCAGAATGGCCGGATTATCAGTGCCTCTGAGGTCAGTCAGCATGATGCCGATGCCGGTTAAGGAAAAAATAATGCCGATCAGGGAAGTCTTTCTGAAAGGATGCCTTTCCATCCCCAGCCAGCCGAAGCGGTCAAAGAGCAGCGAACAGAAAGTCTGGCCGAACAGGCTGAGAGCCATGATGCTGGTCATGCTGATTTTGCCAAAAGCGAAGTTTTCAAAGAGTGTGGGGAAGATCATGAAGAGGCCGCCCAGATAAAACCAGAAGGGCAGTTTCTCACGGGGGAATATTTTCTTTTTTCCGATTTTGCAGATGATTAAGGTGAAAACTACAGCCACCACATGGAAAATGACTGTGGCATTGTACATGCCATAGTATTGCGTGAGTTCTCCATTCAAGAAAATCATGGAGCCGATAATGGCACCGCTGATTAGAGCCAGAAAATTATACATTGGTCCACAACACCTCAATAAGACGCCTCAATTAAACAGTCACCTTATGAGTATAGCATTGAAAAGCCCTGACACAGGAAAGAGCCAGGGCTTGACATAAGTATGACCTAACTGCATGAAAAGGTGCCAGGCACGATTTCATGCACAAGCTGATGCACAAGCTGATGCACGAGTTCGCTCAGTGCATAGAAAGGTGCCTGGCACCTTTCTATGCACAAGACACCTTTCCATGCACAAGTGTGAGCTGGCTGCAGAGGGTGCTCCTAGGCAGTCGGGTTTTCGCAGATGCCGATGAAGCAGGGTGTTTCCAGAGATCTGCAACCGTCTGTATCCGGGTAGGAAACGTATGTTGTAATGCCGAAGAGGAAGGGGCGGTTGAGGATCATCTCGGCCCGGTCTTCAGGCTGCATGGCTCCGACAAAAGCCAGATCGGTAAAGGCTGAGGCCTCGACACCGTCTTCGTTGACTGCTATGTGCGTCTCCTGAGTAAGTGAGCTGATGTAGGCTAAGTGGTCGGTGATACCGCTGAAATCAGCCTTGGCAGGTAAGAAGCTGCTCTCAACCCCCAGGGCCTGCAGAATCTCTTTCAGCTCCAGTTTGCTTTGGAAACTGAACTTAGGAATCTCCCAGACGACCTCACCTGAGAAAAACTCGCCGCCAGTGAATACATCCTCCAGTTTTTCCTGCGTAGCGACCAGGTCGGCAGGGGAGACACCCTCATCCGGCAGAATGAAAACCATGTTGCCGCCGTTTTTTAGCGCGAGACTGGCCCGCGTGTAACCGTCGCCGCGATAAAACATGCCGGTGTCGAAAGTCTGCTTCATGAAGTCGATCTCAACTGCTTCACCCTTGGACAGATAGAAGCTGCCCGGCTCAGTCTTCTGGGCATTAAAACGATCTGTCCATTCGTCGTGGTAGTAGACGGTATTGATAATGGAAAGAATCTGCTCGGGATCAACTTCCAGTTCCGGCAGCAGAGTGCCCTTGGTGTTTTTGGCAATCCAATCTGCCATAGCGTCAGCTGTTGCCGGGTCGGAAAAGTCCACGCTATGGGAGCTAGCATAGTAGTTTTCAGCCGCGTTTTTAATAAAATTGTCTTTAAAAATAACCGGCTCGCCGTTCATATCATCGTCCAGCCAGAGGGAATTGGCGATCAGGAATTTGCCGATTTCATTGTCAAAATAAAGGCTGCGGTAGAGCATGCCGGATTGGTCGTCCAGAGTGGCTGTGTCTCTAACACCCAGTAAATCGTGCAGTTCGGCAGCCGTCTCACCGCCGGCGCCTGAGGCGGCGATGGCCAGGGCGTAATAAAGAGAGAGGGGCGAGTAGTTGACGTTTTCACCCGTCTGGTTTCCCGCGAGGATGGCGGCTGCCGTCCGGAAGCCGAAGTCATTGACCGCCTCCAGAAAGTCGCCCGACAGCTGGTTCTGGTCACGGATCTGCCGCCTGGCATCATAGTCTTCATAGGAATGGCCTGCGGGGTAGTTGACAGCCAGGAGGGGCCCGTAGTCAGCGAGCTCACCGCTTTCGTGTAAATTTTCCGGACTCTGCGGGGCTGCGTCCTTTCCGGTCTTGCCGGTAAAACGCGGATCGAGGCGGGGCATGGCGCCGCTGAAATCCATAATATAGGGGAAAATGATCGCTATAGCCAGAACTGCAGCCGCCACAGCCAGCCATTTTTTCGGACTGGGGCGCTTTATTCTGGCAGGTCGGGGACGGGCTTCTTCGATCAGATCATCGTCAAGCCGGCTAATAGCTTGGAAGACTTTTTCTTCTTGCAAAAAACTCTTCTCTGCATCTTTTTGTTTATTGTCATTTGTCTTATTCATGTCGTTCATAGTGTAATACCTGCCTCTTCCAGGGAATCTTTTAGCTGCCGGCGCAGGCGGTACATGCGGCCGGCCAGTTTGTTGGCGCTGCTGCCATGTTCCGCGGCCAGTTTTTTTAAGGGTAGAGCATACCAGTAACGCTGTACGAAGAGGATGCGGTCTTCGGTGGCGAGAGCGCGCAGCCACTGGGTGATGTGGCGGGCGAGCTCGTTGGCATCGATTTCCTCTTCGATGCCGGCGCCGGCGGGGATGATGTCACCCAGTTCCTCCAGCATTACGTCGGCGGGGTTGTAGCGCTTTTGGGCGCGGTTCCTGTGCCAGACATTGATGGCCTGATTGCGCACGATGCGGCCCAGATAAGCAGACAGAGATTCCGGCTTTTGCGGCGGAATCGAGTTCCAGGCCTGCAGGTAAGTGTCGCTGACGCACTCCTCGCTGTCTTGAACATCGGCGAGGATATTGTAAGCAATACTTTGCAAAAGGCGACCGTATTTTGCTGTTGTCTCGGCTATCGCCGTTTCTTCTCGAGCAAAAAACAGGGCGATAATGTCAGAGTCTTTCACGTTGTACTCCTTTGAAGCTTCAGATCTGCTTTCACTAATAAAGACAAGATCAGCAGGCAAATATTCGCACTTGTGTATCATTTATTGTGCATGGTTTGGTGCCAGGCACGTTTCTATGCACTGCATCATTTATTGTGCATCATTGGGTGCCAGGCACCTTTTCATGCACAGTATTATTTTATAAAAAATCGACTTGGCTGACCCGGACGACTCCGTCCCGCACGGTAAAACGCACATTACGTCCGGCAAAGCTCAGTCCGTAGACTCGGTCCGGGTCCTTGTGGTAGGCCGGCCGGGGATCCTGCGACAAAACTTCACAGAGGGCCGCCTGCTGCTCGGCCGGAATTTTGGTTAGCAGGGCGGGCGGGATTTCAACTTCCAGACCTGTCCAGTCATTTTCTGCGACGAAACCGCTCCGGGCTTCGGGGCGGCAGTCGGTATATGGCAGGTAGGGTTTTATATCAAAGAGGGGAGTGCCGTCCAGGAGGTCAGGACCGGAGACCTGCAGGATCGGCCCCTCGGGCGTTTCTAAATCGATGCCGTCCAGCCGGACCAGGGACAGTCCGATCGGATTGGGCCGGAAAGATGAACGCGTGGCGAAAACACCGAGGCGGCTGCTGCCATCCAGCCGCGGCGGCCGCACCGTAGGGTGCCAGTCTTTTTCAGCATGTTGGGAAAAACACCAGAGCAGCCAGATATGGCTAAAACCATCGAGCCCGCGCAGGGCTTCGGGCTTGCGAAAAGCTTCCTCAAAGACGATTGCACCGCTGACCCCGGCTGCCAGGCCGGACTGCCTGGGAATGCCGAACTTCTCCGCAAAGGGAGTGCGAACGCGTGCGATAACATCAAATGTATACCGGGTTTCCATCTGAACAGTATATCCTTTCCTTTGAGGTCAGGCTGCAGGGCATAGAATCGTGCCTGTGAGCTGCACCCTGTCAAGTTTACACTTGAAATATCTAAACTGT
>ENA-UOOK01003012-UOOK01003012.1-fermentation-metagenome-genome-assembly--contig:-NODE-3012-length-19742-cov-10.154467_pt1 | contig 19742 bp, 17 predicted proteins | sample MGYA00245777_ERZ724023 | MGnify/ENA primary metagenome ERZ724023 (study PRJEB28704, sample SAMN03018312) | fermentation metagenome | biome: anthropogenic terrestrial biome; feature: soil...
CTTTTAGCAAAACTATGAGTGAATGGCATAGCAATGATAAACTTAATTTCCGAGGGATCGCTTAGCATTGCATTTATATTTTTTGTACTACAAAACCCCTTATCCATCACAAGCATAACGTTATTTCCCTGATATATATTTGGGGCCTGGGCTAATGTAGTTTTAAGAGTGCTCACGTCTTTTAGACTACCACTGTATATAGTTTGAAAGACCGGTAGTCCTGTTTTCTCACCGAATAGCATACAGAGGTTAACTTGAGAAAGATTTTCACCATCCCTGTTATAACCCGGTTCTACATCATCAATTAGTTCGGAATATGATGAGATGGAAGTTATATCAAGCGCAAGATATTCTTGCTCACTTCGGTAAGCTCCCCATTTTTCATAAAATGTTTGTCGTTCCTCAGCTGTTATTGAAAACAAAAGTTGACTGATTTGTTGTGAGGACATAGGCCCCACAGAGAAGCTATCAGTTTTGGCAATCCAATCTTCACAATACATTGCTGGATCCCCAGTAGCGACTAGATAACAGGCCAGGTTGAAAATAAATTGCCATGTTTTCGGAAAAATTTCCCCCAAAACATCTCTGAGGCCAATTTTATTCGCTATGTTCTCAAACAGATAAAATGAACCCAACTCTTTAACAATCGAGTTTTTAATATCATCTACTGAAAAAGATAGCTGATTCTGAGGGATTTCTATGGGCGTGCCAGCATTGGCCATGCGTTCTAGATACTCCGCCTTATAAATTGGTAGACCTGTTTGAGGATCAATTTTACCGATTGTAATTCTTTTATTACGAGGTTTACCTTCCTCATTTCGGTATGATACGGATTCATAAAGATAGATATATTTACCAACCTTCTGTCTGATAATTGAACTCATTGAACCACCCCCATTTGTAGGTATAATCCATTATACCTACAAATGGTGAAATAGTCAATAGTTTCTTGAGGATAATCGAGCAATTCGTAATGTCAAAGATTGTGGTTAAGCAGGAAATTTATGTAAATCTTAGTATATTTCCAAGCGCATTAATGCTATCAATAATGTTGTAGGTATAAAAATATCCGGGAATCTAGGTAGATCGTATTTTCCCTCTTGCGAGGCGCAAATTACTTCCTGAATATCTGTGGGATCATCGCAATCAAAAGCAAGATACTTCCCATAATTACTATATTTACGGTTATTCTTTTCCTCTATCAGAAAATTGTCTGCATAATTTAAAACCGTTTTCGCATTTCCATCAGCAGTTTTAATTTCCACCTTAATATCTGTATATTTGTTTTTCTTAATGATCTCCGCAAAGTAATCAAAATAATATTTTTCAGTTTTGCCCTCACAAAAAATAATGACTCGACCGATATTAGTTTTCTTGATCTTTGATCTACGCTCAGGAGAGAGCAGAGTCCTACCCATCAAGCTCATCGTAATTTAATATTGGGATTGCACCATACTTTCCCTGTAAATAATCCTTATTAAAAGTTGCATCTTCTCGAACCTTCAAATCGGACAATGCATACAGTGTTGATTCTCCCTCTTCATTCTTATCAACAAACACAACCTCATCACGCCTAAACTGATTATTGTTCAAAAGAGAAATATCATGTGTTGTAAGGATAAGCTGAGCTTTTTGGTTGCTGCTTGAGCAAAAAATGTCCACAATCAGCTTTGTGAGTAGAGGATGAAGTCTCGCAGACAGTTCGTCAACAATAAACACGCCACCTTTAGCAATCATTTCAATAATATTTTGAATGAACGCCAGAAAGCGGATAGTACCGGTAGATTCCTGATGAAAATCAAAAAATTTCTCAGCAACAACATTTCCACTTTCATCATAAACATCGTGAACAGTACGAACAACTTTTCTCTTTTTTTCTTCACCTGTGCTTTCGTTGACCATTACCCCCTATGTGTTAGGATAGTTGTCGTATGGGAGAAAGAGTGTACAATGAACATGGTGTGTGTTAGGCTTAGAAGTAGAAAGCCAATAATTAAAACGGGAAGTCTTCGTCTTGCATTTCTTCTGACTCGGCTTCTTCCCACTCTCCGAGTTGATAGTCATCGTCTTCAAGCTCCATCTGCTCTTCGCACTGAAAGTCATTCTGAAAACTCTTGAGCATTTCCTCAGCTGCTTCCCTGATCCGCTGGGAATCGTCTTTAAGATAGGACTCTAGCATTCTCTTGTTATTTTTAGAAAGATTCGAGTAACCATATAAGTCGTAGATCCGGTTCAGTGCTATGTTCTCTGTTTGCTCATCCTTACTTAATTTCCAGCATTCTTTGCAGATGTGGCGCGCGTGTCCTTTGCCTGAAAACTCTTCGTTTGGCAGAATGGAGGCACATACTTTGCAATAATGGCCGCGATATCCTTTCTTTTTACCCATTCACCTCTAAGGACGCTTTCAGCGTCCTCTTCCTCCTCATTAGATTTCCTCTGTGGGATCAACCATGATCATTTGAAAATAATAACCTTCATATGTCATCAGTGCCTTTCCTAACTCTTCCCAGCTATAGCGCTTGCCCTCAATGATAATCCCTGGAAGTTGCTCATCAGCTGTGGCGGGATTATAGACAACCTGCCCACAGATTAGTTCTCCCACATCAAAATTAAGAGCTTCTTTCATGGTTTTTCAATCCTTTCGTTTTGTGCCTGCTGTTTAGCGAAAGTCCGCCTCAAAAAGCGATAAAAAAGGCCCCCTATTGCCAGCTTTACCGGATTTACGCCAGAGGTATAATAATAACTTTGATCTAACCAGCCACGTTTTTGCCAGTAGTCGTAATCTGCCTCTTCGGAGGAACCTGTAGAAATAAATCCACGCCAAACACTATAATAGATAATGTCGTAGAGGGAGGGGCTGGAAGCTTTTCTATGGGATATTTGAAAATAAAACTTTCTTGCTGCTCGCTCAAGCCTTCGATCCATTTTGTTATCCATCACAACTTTTACATTGGCCAGCATCAATGGCAAAATTTGGGGCTTTCCAATCCCCCAAGCGTGCAGCACCGATTGCAGATATCTTCCAGAGGCCTTATGTCCAGCTCCAGCAGTATTGGTTAGGGCCAGACCGTATTTATCAAATAAACGAGGCCTGTGAAAATAAAAGGAAAAATGATCGATCAGATTTTTCATAAGTCCGGTAACCTGCAAAGAAGATACAGGAGATGCTAAAATAATACCATCTGCAGCTTGAATTTTCTCCTCAACCTTAGCTACTATCTCCCGGTGAGGACAATACTTTTCTCCTTTTTCAGTGACGCAATTGTGGCAGGATCTGCAAAGGGGAAGCTCAAGATCTTTGAGCTTGAGGATTTCTCCTTCAAATTCCTGCCCATAAGCTGTAGCATAGCGCTCCATCCTCTGCAGAATATTCTCTGTCAGCTCCAAGGTATTTCCATCCCTACCACTGCCTACAATCCCCAGTACCCGCATTCTTCTCCTCCTTTGAGATCAATTTTTGGTTTCCTGTCTGCAATATGAAACAAGATCAGAAATCTTCTCTTCGCGAGTAAAGGCTCACTTGAAAAAGTAAATGCACACTCCGGGGTTGCATTTAGTCTTACAAGCGGGGGTAGTGCATTTAGTCTTACAGACTAGAAGAGACATCATTCCCCCCCATGGGGGGGAATGCGGCCGCCGAAAATTACCCCTTCCTTTTTACCACTACAGCGTGATTTTTATACCCTTTAATTATTGACAAAACTCACAACGTAAATATAAACTGAAGATGGATTTTTTAGAGGAAACAGATTTCAGCAAGCGGAGATGGAGCATCAAAAAACAGCTATCGCCTGGTTGCAATAACTTGCTCTCAACTTCTACATAAAGTAAAGAAATTGATACTTAGTGCAAAAATCAAAACTGTTAAGTCTTCTATTGGTTCTCTTGCTCTGCCTCAGCTGTACATCGGCTTTTACCGCACCTGCCAAAATTAGAATTGCTGTCCTCCCTTTCAAAATGGGGCAAACCACAACCTGGTGGGATTGGGCTTGGGATCCCGGCACTGGAATCAGTGACATGGTAGTCACAGATCTTGTCAACAATGGCAAGTTCTCAGTTTATGAACGGGAACGCTTAGAAGAAGTCTTAGGTGAGCAAGTTTTGGGGCAAACCGGCCTTGTCGATGCTAGCACAGCTGCCAGCATCGGCAAACTTTTAGGTGTGCAGCTACTTTTGATGGGCACTGTCACCCGCTTTGATCTGCAAACGAAAAGTGTGCACCTCCCCATCGTAGGTGAGGTTGGTGAATCCCCAGCCACGGTGCAGCTGGATCTACGCCTGGTGAATGTAGAAACAGGCGAAATCATTTCGGCCCTGAGGGGGGATGGCCAAGATAAAGCTCGCAGTCTTGCTTTAGGCTCCCTCTTTGGTACCTTCCAGAACTTCTCCTTTGAAAGCACAGAGTTTCATACCACGATCTTAGGTAAAGCCACAACTACCGCTGTGGAGCAAGTGGTGAAAGGGATCGTGGAGAAAACCAAAGATATGGAAGGGACGACTCTTTCGAATCGTGTGATCACCGGCGTTGTTGCCGATGTTACCGGTAAGGAAGTGACCCTCATTGTAGGCAAGAATAATAAGGTACAAAAGGACGACATCTTCCAACTGCAGCGCCAAGTTAAAGAGATTAAGGATCCCACTACCGGCGCTGTAATCCGGGTGGTCAAAGAGGATATTGCCCAGATCAAAATCACTGAAGTCTATGATGGTGCCTCAGTTGGTGAGATTACTAAAACAGAGCCTGGGAAAACAGTTCAAGTTGGTGATCTGGCAGCGCTCTCACAATAACCCTAACTATAAAGCTCGGGTGCCCGGGATTTGTAAACCAACTCAAAAATCGAACTGGTATTGTTTGACACCAGGCAAGCAAACGTTTCAAAGCGTCAATTTAAAATTATGCTCTCTAGTAAAGGGCTCTTAGAGAATCTCTAAGAGCCCTTCCAATTGGCGGATCAGGCTTCCACGAGCTTATGTCGCTGCAAGGGCAAATCGGGTAGGAGGCAGGTGGTTATTCCACCTGCCGACCTCCCACACCACCGTACATACGGATCACGTATACGGCGGTTCCAAGTTTTACACACTAACCTTTTGGTATCGATCCATAAGGAAGGTGTACCCAGACTGCCTTAGCCTTTTCGTGGTTAAGGCGGTTTGGACGACCACGCCCTCGACAGCACGCCAGTATCCTTTACTGGTGTTTGCCACCTTATAGGCTCCCTGGTGATTACTACCGAGCTTCCGGAGGTTCTTGTACTTTGTTCTTGGTCTCTTCCATTGCTTCCAAATAAGAGAGCGGATGCGGTGTCGCATCCATCCGTCTGTTTTCTGCAGCAAGGTTTTCATACCCGCCAGCTTGAAGTAGTTAACCCAGCCAGTGATATACTGTCTGAGTCTAAGCTTCCTGTAATCGTTGCTCCATCCGTTGCTCCGTGCTGTTAGCTCCCTGATTTTCATTTTCAGTTTTGCTACGCTTTTCGGATGAACAGACAGTGCAGCTTTTCCTTTGGCGATTCGAAACGAGTATCCTAAAAACTTAATCCCTCGGACGTAGGACACAGCAGTCTTCTCGCGATTCACCTTAAGAAACAGTTTCTTTTCGATGAACGGCATGATGTTTTCCAGCGTTCTCTCGGCAGCGCGTTTACTTTTACAGAAGATTAACACATCGTCCGCGTAGCGTACGAATTTATGCCCTCTGCGTTCCAGTTCGTGGTCGAGTTCATCAAGCAGGATATTGGCAAGAAGTGGACTTAGTGGTCCTCCTTGCGGTACCCCCATCTGGCTTTCTTCGAATTTGCCTTGGGCGACTATACCAGCTCGCAGGTATTTATGAATCAGCGAGATTACTCTGCCATCCTCTATATCCTGCGACAATACTTGTATTAGTTTGCTCTGGTTGACGGTATCGAAGAATTTCTCTAAGTCCATGTCGACTACGTATTTATATCCCGCGTCGATATATTCGAGGCTTTTCTTCAATGCGTCATGAGCGCTTCGCCCTGGTCTGAATCCATAGCTAGTCTCGCTGAACTTCGGCTCGTATATTGGCGTGAGCACCTGCGCGATGGCTTGTTGGATTACCCTGTCTACTGCTGTGGGTATCCCCAGTAGTCGTGTCTTCCCATTCTCTTTAGGTATTTCTACCCGTAGAACTGGTTCGGGACGGTATTTTCCGCCTAGAATGGCTTGGATGATTTCCTCCTTATGGGTGGCCAGATATTTGCCGAGTTCCTCGACGCTCATCCCGTCTACCCCACCCGCTCCGTGGTTCCGTTTTACGCGTCTATACGCTTCGTTCATGTTGTTACGGTTAAGGATTTTCTCAAGCATCGCCATTCTCCTTTTGGTTTGTGGTTGATGGTGTTGTTTTCAGGTATCCCTTCTCCAGTATCAGCGCTCCGTCATGCTCTTCGTGTTCCACACTATCCCTTTGACGGTAGCCCCCATTCGGGGTTTTCGGCTTTCTCCCCAGGTCGGGGTATCCTTCATTTACTCCCATCTCACTTGGTTCCACCCTTCACGGCTTGGTAGTTTTGCCGCTACTATGGCTTCGGCTGACTTCTCAGGGCAAGCTTTACTCCGTGCCCCGAATATTGTCGTTTGGCACGTCCCTGAGATCTCCCCGGGTTATTACCAGCTGGTAATAACCCGGGTTATCGCCAGTTGATGATTATTACCAGTTGATGCTGGAAAACCACTAATAGCGGGAAGATGTTCTATCCAACTGGTAATAATCCTTATATCCCCTTATAATGGATTAATCAGCCTTGCTGAAATAACATTATGAGGTGATAGAAATGTCAGTACAAACAATTACAGATGCCATATTACAAGGGTTAATGGAAACCGGCATCAAAAAGCGTTCCATTACCGACAATTATGCCTGCTTTTACCATGCTTTTTGCAAAGAAGTGGGTAATAAGGAACTAGACGAGGGATTAGTTTCCTCGTTCCTTTTTAAAAAGTATAGGAAGGATATCCTTCATCTTCCCTATTGTCAGTTATACCGGCGCGAGCAGACCTGCAAGCATGCATTCCATACACTGCTTGAGTTTCAGGCGACTGGGCAATTGAAGATTCGATGCGGTTATCCAAAGAATCTTGACTCAAAAGATGAAAATATTTTAGATGAGTATCTTACATCCTGTTCAGAAAACGGGAATGCTATAACGACCATTAAGAAAAAACAGGATACCATAAAACGTTTTCTTGAGGGATGCCCTTTACAGGGGACAACCATATCCGGTGTCTTGGCATATATCCAATCTTTAGCTGGGAAAAGCCCATATTACCAGAAACGGGAAGTGGATGAAATCAGATGCTTCCTAACTTTTTGTTTTAAGGGGGGATATATACAACAAAACTTTGATGCTGCCCTCCCTTGCATACGGGCGGTAAAAGATAGCCTTCAGCCCTCCGTTTTTACCGATGCAGAGATCAAAAAGCTGTTACAGTATCTTAATTCGGCGGTTTCCGTAAACCGGTTGCGTAATTATGCAATGGTTCTTCTAATGACTGTTTATGGTTTTAGGTCCATTGACATTTCAACTCTTACCTGTAGTAGCTTGGATTTTAAAAAAGGGATAATCCTGGTTTCACAATCAAAAACAGGGGTATCCATCTGCCACAGTATCCTGCCACACGTAGGTAATGCCTTAACGGATTATATTCTGAAAGAACGTTCATTGGAAAGTGATTCACCATTGCTTTTCCTAAAAACAGACGGTATGGGGATGTCTTCCAAAACCCGCCAGTTTGACAGCACTAAAATATAAACATCCTCTGAAGTCCTTCTAACCACTCAGGTTGAGAAGGATTTTTTTCGAATTCCTTTGCATATACATGTAGCATAATGTAGCACATTGTGTTATAATAGAATCAGTCGTTTAGTGCTATGTCTACCACATAAAGGGGAGGTTTTATATTATGTCTTTTAGATTGGATGTTAGAAATCAAAAAAGGGGTACTTACTTAGTTATTGAAGAAAAATACAGAGATAAAAAGAAAAAGCAGGCTAGAACCAAACATTATAAGACTTTAGGATATGTACACGACTTAGAAAAAGAATTCCCCGACCCAATTGCACATTTCAAAGACGTTGTTGCGCAAATGAATGCTGAGCAGAGGGATAATAATAAACTCACACTAGAAATTGATTTGAAAGAAAAGCTATCAGTTGACTCACATAACCGATTTAATCTAGGGTACTCCGTGATCATGAAAATATATCATGAGCTTGAGTTAAATCGTTTTTTTAACAACAAAGCAAGGCACGAGACTTTTGAATATAACACGAATTCTATTATGCTACTATTAACTATAACTCGGATTCTAAGCCCCTCATCTAAAAAAAGAGCTTATCAGTATAAGGACATGTTCTTTGAACGCTTCGATTTTGAGCTGCATGATATATATCGTGCTTTATCCCATTACTCAAAGATAGGTTTGGAATGCCAACGGTTTATTAGCAATCAGATTCATGCAAAATTCGGTAGGAACACCACGCTTATGTACTTTGATGTTACAAATTTTCACTTCGAAATTGATAAACCAGATAATATGCGCAAGTACGGAAGAGAAAAAAACAATCGCCCCGATCCCATTGTTCAGATGGCTTTAGCCATGGATGCAGATGGAATACCTCTGTATTACAAGTTATTTCCTGGTAATACCCACGATAGCAAAACCTTTATTCCTGTCTTCAAGGATGTATGTGTCAGATTTGCTCCCGGCAGGGTTATCGCTGTTGCTGATATGGGTTGTACATCGGGAGATAATATCTTCTTTCTCAAGGGGGGTGATAGGGATAAGCGTTTAAATGGTTATGTATTTAGCTTTTCAATCCGCAAAGGCTCGGAAAAATTTAAGAAGTACGTTCTGGATGATACCGATTACACCGACAGAGACGGCAACCCATTAAAGGAAGGTTTTGATTACAAAGTCAAGTCACGTGTTGAAGTTCGGGAAATCAAGGTAACCATGACAAGCGGATCTAAAAAAACAATGCTAATAGACGAAAAGCAAGTGGTTTATTGGAGCGAAAAATATGCAAAAAAAGCGCGCACAGAGCGAGAGGAACTCATTAAAAAGGCACTCGATATCGTAGCTAATCCCAAAAACCACAATAAGGATACTGCATTTGGCGCATCAGCATATATTAAAAACATTGCCTTCGACAAGAAGACTGGAGAAGTGTATGAAAAACCAGGCAAACAGCTGATTTACAACGAAGAGAAAGCTATAGAAGACGCAAAATATGACGGATATTATTGTTTAATAAGCAGCGAGCTAGATATGCCTGAAGAACGTATAATCGGAATTTATCGGGGCCTATCTGATATTGAAGATAATTTTAAAGTCTCTAAAAATGAATTGGACATTCGACCAGTTCATGTTTCCCGCGAGGATCGAATAAATGCACATATCTTAACCTGCTTTATTTCCCTAGTGATTTTGCGTCTAATCCAAAAGAAAACCGCTTACAAATTTACACCAGAACAAATTATTGCCTGTCTCAATAACATCAGTTGTAGTTTGGAATATACAAACCTTTATATGTTTGACTATCGCAGTTCTATTTCTGATTATCTCGGTGAAACTTTCGATATTGATTTTACCAAAAAAAGACTCCGTCTCAGCGAAATAAAAAATATTTTAGCTGCCACGAAAAAGTAAAAAATATGCTATGCTTTTTTGACAAATAGAAAAGCCCTCAAACTCTTTCATTTGAACGAGTCTAAGGGCTTTTTTGCTTTTTTGTATATTTCGGCCAAAACGAGCCATCGATACGCTTGAATTGAGCCACCCTCACGGAAAAAATTGAGCCACCCTCACGCTAGCTGATCCAAAAAGGATTTTTTATGTAATAATGAATTTATGCACTGGCTAATTGACAGTGTAATAAATTTAAGGGGGTCAATGTATGACCAATTACAGAGAGATCCTTCGGCTCCACAGCCAAGGTATCAGCCAGCGAAGTATAGCAAAAAGTTGCGAATGCTCCCGCAACACGGTAGCTAGCGTGATCCGCAAAGCCCAAGATGCTAATGCTTCATGGCCATTACCTCAAGCAATGTCCGACGACGATCTCAGAAAGGCCTTATTCCCCGTTCTCCCGCTTCCCGCGGATCGCAGAACTCCAGACTTTGAGCACATCCATAAGGAAATGGCCAAAAGCGGAGTTACCCTTAGTCTTTTGTGGCATGAGTATTGTGTGGAGTCAAGGCAGAATCAAGAGATTCCTTACATGTATACCCAGTTTTGCAAGTACTACCGGGAGTATGCTTTGCGCAACAAGGCCACAATGCATATCGATCATAAGCCCGGAGAGAAAATGGAGGTGGATTGGGCCGGGCAAACCGCATCAATTATTGATAATATCACAGGCGAAATAATTCCCGTTTATATCTTTGTTTCCGTGCTTCCCTGCAGCCAGTACGCCTACGTTGAGGGCTTTTTGAAAATGGATCAAGAAAGTTGGATAACTGCCCACGTAAATGCTTTTATGTTTTATGGCGGCGTTACAAGAATTATTGCACCCGATAACCTGAAAACGGGTGTTCAGGAAACAAACTGGTATCATACCGTTATAAACAAAACCTACCATGAAATGGCCGAGCACTATGGAACAGCTATTATTCCATGTAGGGTGCGGGCACCTAAAGATTATCTTTAAAACCGTATTATCTCCAAAATCAGCAGAACTACCTTTAATTACAAGGCCGTTCCGCTATGTTTTGAAGATAATAAATCAGCTTAATCCGCAGTACTCAAGCAGATACTGTTCCTTGCCCTTCCAGTTTTTCTGCTTTGTAACTGTTTTTCCACTGGTTCCTTCATGATCGACAGACTCCAATGCCTTTGTGATGGTTTCTTCGTCAGCATAGGAGTAAACGCTCGTCGTTTCAATACTGCTGTGGCCTAGGAAGTCCCTTATATATGAGATAGGAATCCCTTTTTTATACATAGCCATTGCAATGCTGTGTCTTAACATATGTGCATGAAGTCCTTCAGGAAAAGCAGCCTCGGCTTCATGTGCAAGTTTTCCATATTTCTTCAGAAAGTAATCGACTGTACCAGGTTTCATTTGTGTTTTCTGTGCATTATGTATGGTATAGAACAGGAAAGCATCCACGGGGCTGCCTTTATGGAATTCTGCAAGATAGGAATCCAGGTGCTTTACCGTTGATCCAAGCAGGGGGACATACCTTGTTTTGTTCCCTTTACCGTGGATTCTGACCCTTATACTGGTATCACTGCGGACGATACAATTCAATTGTAAATCAAGCAGTTCCTGCATTCTTGCACCTGTTTGATAAGCAAGGATCATGAAGAAACGGTTACGCCGTCCCAGCCTTGTTGTCATGTCAGGCAATGAGAATAAGAGTTTCAGCTGCTCCTGTGTCAGATACTCAACGCATGACTTTTTAACACCTCTGAATGCATGTATGCTGGCAACATCGAGATATACCGGCATCAGTTCCATGTCTTCCTCACTACAGTACTTCAGGAAGGATTTAATGGCTGACAGCCTCAAGTTAAGTGTCTGAGTGGAACTTTTTCGGGCATCCTTAAGCCACATCAGAAAATCATAAATGCTGCTCTTTGAAAAACAGGAAAAATCCATCCGATCAAAGCTGATCCCTTTTTCCTCACGAAAGTAATTCCGCAGGAGATTTAATGTCTGCCGGTAGGATCTAGCTGTCCTATCGCTGAAGTTCCTCCTCGTTATGAGATAATCAGTCAGAAAGTCGCGGAGCAACTGGTAGAAATGCATTTCACTCTTCTTCATGATGCACCTCAGGTAGGATATCATCATTTACAGAAGAAAGCCGTTGTTCCATTTCCGGGTAAAAATTTTCCACAAGGGAAAGATAATAATCCGTGTTGGCATAGTTAGAATGCCCCATGTATTCACTAAGGTAGGGATAAAGTGCATTAATATCCTGCCCATCTCTGACCCATTGGTTCAGCCTGTGCACTGCATACCCATGGCGAAAATCATGGACCCTTGCGGGATTCCCTGTAATTGCATCAGATTCAGGCAGTTTATCCCAGAACTCATGAAACCAGCAGTCAAGCATTGATTTATTAAAGCAATTTCCGTCCTTGTTGGGGAAAAATACTTGTCTATCTGGAAACATGGTTTCCATGATGGAATCATACTCCTTGCATACTTCCTGCAGATCTTCGCTCATGTATACGATCCTGGCTTTCCAGCCTTTAGATTCCCGGATAATTATCTTCCCTGTTTCAAGGTCAACATCCTCTTTTTTCAGTAGGCGTGCTTCTGAGGAACGCAGCCCGCAACAGTACAGCATGCGGAAAATGACCGGTATGACATACCTCCTAGTCGGTGAAAACGGTGAAGGAGGGCAATGGTCAATGACATTGAAAAAGGCTTTCAACTCAGCAGCCGTATAAATGTGAGCCTCGTACTTGACCTGCTTATCTGGGATGTGACCTGGAATGATATAAACATCGTATCCAAGCCCTTTCATATATTTACCAAGCTGTCTTACCGGGGTAACTCTCCTTAAAAGACCGTTTGGATGCTCTCCAGCCTTTGACTGGAGCCATGCAGAGCACATCTCCCTCGTGATTGTGCTCTCTCCAGGAAACTTCTCAGCTGCAAGCAGATCAAAATGTTGCAGTATCCGAGCTGAAGACCGGTAAGGATAACCCGATGCTCGTTTTTGGCTGATAAAGTCTTCAATGCTGGTACCGAGGCAACTTTTAAAAGTATAATCAGTCATCAGAAGCACATCCTCTCCATGAAACCCTGCCTATGACAGACAGATCCAAGGCGCACATCCGGAGCATGGATTCTTCCATGGACAGGTAAGGTTTATCCGACTCTTTTGATGTATGTCCAAGGACATCTGTTATGACCTGATGTGGAACTTTGGCAGCCAGTAATCTGTGCACCATAGAATACCGGAAAAGATGTACGCCCGTAGCAGTACCATTTACCGGCTTAATCCCCAGCCGACCAAGAAGTTTGGAGCAGGTTGAATAAACAGAAGTCAATTTATTATACGGTGCCTGTTTGCGTAAGAATATATATGGGTAATGGTCACCCCGTTTTGGTCGCTCATTAAGAATGTAATCCATCAACGCATTTCCTACATCCGGGAGTAATGGTAGTACAAGAGGTTCACCAGTCTTTTTTTGGAGCAACCTAATTTTATCATTCTGCCAGTCAATCCCCTGGAAAGTGAGGTTGCAGATATCACAATCACGCAATCCCAGATGCATAGCAAGAAGGATTATTGCTTTTGTACGTTTGGACTCCTTATCCAGCTGTGCAACCAGTTCTGCCTGATCCTTTTCAGAAATATATGCGGCTACCGAGCCTCGCTGTACAAAGCCTCCCATTACAATGCCGGACAAATCCTTTCTGATCAGGCCGATTGTATGAAAGAACTCCAGCATGGAACGCAGGATTGGAAGTATGGTTGCCATGCTTCGTCTATTGCAGATGCCTGCAAATTTTGTTATGACCAACTGGATCTTATCGGTTGAAAGTGACATTATATCTTTCAGTGTTTCTGTCCCAGTGAACTCCACCGTTTTTCGGAATACATAATCGTGCAGGGCGATTGTGGATCCGTTGAGGTTGCGCTGCTCCAGCGACTTAAGGTACTGTGAACGAATGCATTCCATTTCCAGGCTATTGCATCTTGCGCTTCGGTGGATTGTTCCCCAATGGAAGCACCCTGTATTTGCCACTTCCATCAGGACATGCGCAGCCTTACGGTTGATTTTCCACTTCCATTCCTTTATGGATCCATTATTACGCAGGCTGATTATTTCCTGGATATAACTTTTCATTAATACTTCATCATATCTTAAGACACCGGCATCATAAAAATAGCGCCGTATGTCCATCCAGGAATGCCTGTATTGCCCGATGGTAGAATTAGTGAGATTAAGATATCTCATTTCAATCTCAGCCTTCACAATGAGGTAATCAATACGAACATCTGCTACTATAGGGAATTCTCGGTCCTGAAAAAACTCAAAAACCTCTGCTTCATGTGGCATGGGCGGTTCGTTGAATAGGATACCGTGTTCATCCCTGGCCTGCGTACATGCTAACTCGTCAACCAGTCTTACGCAGCGAACATGCAGTGAATGACGTCCCTGTGAACCATTGTCATCTGCAATGAATGCATCATACAGATCTGCACATGGTTCTATGATGCCAAGTGATTTTGCACACTTTAGCATCTGGTTGAAATAGCGGCGTCTGGACTCCCAGGTCTCACTGGCAAGTTCTGGTTTCAAATGTTCTAAAACAGTATTGATAATGATTTCAAGTTTTGTCATATGTTATCCTCCTTCTAGCCTGTAGGGGCTATCTAAAGGATAACATTAAAAATGTTTATTATCTTCAATTCATGACATTTTACTGGTTGTATGTTAAGTAGCTCTGCTGATTTTTGAAGATAATACGGTTTTAAAGATAATCTTTATTATCCTCAATTGATGATAATAAGGACAAATCCTCGGTGGAAAGAAGCGTGGGTATAGCCTCCACATGGATACTTGCCGCCCTGAGAAACCAACAGTTTTTCTCACTACGCGAAATAAATAGAGCTATTCGAGAAGAGCTCAGCAAATTGAACAACCGCCCATTTCAAAAAAAGCCGGGAAGCAGGAGTAGCGTTTTTCTTGAACAAGAACAACCGATGCTTATGCCACTGCCTGCAACCCCATACGAGCTAGCGACTTGGAAGGCAGCTACCGTACAGTATAATTATTGCATAACTGTGGAGAAAATGCACTACTCCGTCCCCTACGAGTATATAAAGCAAAGGGTTGATGTTCGTATTACCAGGACTGTTGTGGAGGTGTTCTTCCAGGGCAACCGAATCTGTTCTCATCCCCGCCTGCAGGGGTTTCCTGGCCAATACAGCATTTTGGAAGATCATATGCCTGAGAAGCATCGTCAATATGCGCAATGGAATGGGGAGCGCTTCCTTGAATGGGCTAAACGCATAGGCCCTAATACCCTTATTGTCATTAAGGGTTTTCTTACCGCGCACAGGGTAGAACAGCAGGGGTACAAATCTTGTATGGCGGTGCTAAAACTTTCGGATAAGTACTCTGTTCCCCGACTTGAAGCTGCTTGCAAGAAAGCATTAACCTATACCCCCAAACCTAACTATAAGAGCATCCAGACCATATTACAAACCGGACAGGATCGGGTGGAACCAGAAGTTGCCGCTAGTATAGAAACCGATACAAGTGGCCAATTCGGTTTCGTCAGAGACTCATCTTATTATGGGGGTGGAAAGTAATGCTTTATGCTGCCACCCTTAACAAATTGCATGAGATGCGTCTCCATGCAATGGCAGAAACCTTCCAAAACCAGCTTATGGACAGCTCTTCTAATGAATTAGCATTTGAAGAACGCTTTAGTCTTATGGTGGACATTGAATGGGCGAGAAGGAAAGACAATAAGCTCAAATCTCTAATATCTAAAGCAGGCTTTAGATATAGCAATGCTTGTATTGAGGATATTGAGTACCACGCTGATCGGAAATTGGATCGGGCACAGATCGAACGTTTAGCCCACTGTGCCTATATCTCGGAACACCATAATATCATCATCATGGGGGCCACTGGGAGCGGCAAGACATACCTTTCTAACGCCTTTGGTATAGCTGCCTGTAGGAATTTCCAAACGGTAAAGTATGTGCGTCTCCCAGATCTTTTGGACGAATTAGCTATCGCCAAAGGCGAAGGCTATTACCAAAAGGTTGTTAAACAATATAAGAAGGTTAGCTTGCTTATTTTAGATGAGTGGCTGCTCACCCCGCCGAATGATCTTCAATCTAGGGATTTGCTAGAAATAATTGAAGCAAGACATCGGGTCGCATCAACTGTTTTTTGTTCACAATACGCTATCGAAGGATGGCATAGTAAACTTGGAGAGGGAACATTAGCCGATGCTATCCTTGATCGAATAATCCATAACTCATACAAAATCTTTATGGCTGGAGAAATCTCAATGAGAGAGCGCCACGGATTAAAGGAATAGTTTACAAAAGAAATAAAGCCAATCAGCAGTCGGTGGAATATTCTGCCACATCTCCTCCCCTCGGGGAGGAGATGTTCCTCGACTTCCGTTCCTATTGATCCCTTCTACCATATATGAATACTTGTATTGGGTTTAGTTCTCCCTTTCCGTTTCTACTGTATAAAAAACATTTCTTCCTTTGGGTGGCTCACCCCCCGTGAGCATGGCTCAAATATTTGCGTGAGCGTGGCTCAATCACTTACGTATCGGTGGCTCTAACTAGACGTGATATACACTTTTTCACCTGTCAAACCGAGGCGCGTTCGAATCCTTTGAAATCCATAATAGCATCTCCTCTCTCATTATATTTTCTTCAAACGGTCATGCCGGAAGCTTTCCATTGTTTGTATCTGTAGCCAAACTTCTAAATATGGTGCTTTCATAGCCATAACGCACACTAACCAGATTGGCTACACTTGAAGTGAGGATGACAGTACTCTGCTTTCGATGTTTTACATAAGTTTCAACCACTTAAAAGCTACTTCTTTCAATTAGTCTGTTTCACCACGCCTAAATAAATCAGCGCAGCGAGCATATACCTCGTCAGATATCATACATGAGCCGAACTTTGAGGATGGCTGCAGCAAGTTCCCTGCTACTAATGGATCAGTACAGGCAGTATCATACCGGAGTTCTTCACGTATCGCCTTATCACGCAAATCAGGTACTACCATAGGTATGCTACCATTAAGAATTGACCGATATGCAAACAAACCCGGCAATGACATATCGAGTGCGTGATAAATATCGATGCCGTAATGCTTAGCTGTTTCATCGCCGTTAATTGCACCAAAGAAAAATTTAGTTATATAGTAGTCGCTGTTTCCCAATTCCGGGTAGGAGGACTTTCTCAATTCTTTTTTGCTTTCTTCAAAAGCCGATGGTATATAATCCTCGACATTATACCGTCCAAATCGAATATTCTCCTCAAATGGTTTTTCTATTGAAACATGCAACCTCCTATAATCATATTTATCAGTTTCCATAGAGCCTTTTGTCCCATATATACTGTAATGGGAAGTAAATGTTCGTTTAAGATTACCATGTAAACTCTTGGCCATACCACCATTATCCAACTGCATCAACTGACATGCTGCACTGCCGGAACAGGCACCCATCCATTTCATGCAGTCCTGTACCGGAATCTCTATGCCCACTACGTTCACTGCTCGCCTCCCTGTTATATAGAGCATAGGGCCAATGCTATGTGTGCAGTAAAATGTAGACGGTACATGATTACGCCAATTGTTTCTTTCACCTCTGGTCAGACGCGGCCATTGCGCTGACAGGTCATTGATAAATGTAGCCTCCATTGCTGTGGCTTCTCCAATATCGCCTCGTTCAAAACGCCTACGCATTTCAAAAACAGGCTCGAAGAAGCAGTAATTTTCAGCATATTGATAAACCTTGCCGCTGCGTTCGACAGCCTCACATAATTGAACAGCTTCAGCAAGATTTTGTGTTGGTAAAAGCTCACTGAGAACATGCTTTCCAGCCAGCCTCCAGAGCCCTAATTGCATATGGCGCATGTGCATTGGCACAGTTGGCAATGATAACCGCATCAATATCACAGGACAGCATATCGTCAAAATTACTAAAGCATTTTAACTCAAGACCTGATTCTTTCGCCTTAGCAGCTGCCTTGTCCAGAAGGGGTTGATAATGATCACAAACTCCGACGAGTTCTGCTTCCGGATGGTTCAACAGTATTTTTTCTACTAGTTGCATTCCACGAGTTGCACCAAATACAGCAATCTTTAATTTTTTCATGATATACCTTTCTCTCTTGTTTATTGAATATGGGTGTTTGCGAAACACCACAACCCGCACAAATACGGGATTTTTTTATCAAAATAGTATTACTCCTCACCAAAATATGATCTAATATCAGATAACACATCAAATTTCGCATGTCCAGATTTAAGGCGAAGAAATTTATTTATGGTTTTAGGTATCACTTCATAAATGGCTTGTTTATTTTGTATGCGTCAGTACTGATACGATTTGAGGACCGGTGTTTTCTGCCTGCAAAAACTGCAAGCTCAAAAAATTTAAAAAAAGCAATCCACGGCGCAGTAACCTATCTCCCGCAGCCAACTGCATTACTCCTCTACTGTCGCGAGAAGATTAGCCTGTTTATCTTCTCGGCAGTAAAATTCGCTCGCCACCTTATCTCGTGTCTTCTTCAGACCTTGCTCTAGATGCCAACTATAGAGGGAATCGGTACAATATTGAGCAAAGAGGGCCTTTCCCCCATCAAATCTTGAGGCCACATATTCTATGTTTACAAAAATCCCCCCTGCCTCTAGAAGCCGGTAGATCTCGCGGTACAGTTCCCTTTTTTAACTATCTGGCTGATGGTGGATTGAAAAACCTGAGACTACAGCTGAAAATGGAGCATGTTTTCCCATTCTTTCGTATCAAAGAGGAGCTCGATAATCTAATTGCAAAAAAATAAGGTTTTCATATTCTACTAACTTTTCCCGAGCCGCAGCCAACATAGGCTGTGAGAAATCCACCAAAACTCCCTGGGCCCCGGAGGATTGTGTTTGCCAAAACTCTATCTCCTGAGCCCAGATCCAAAAAATTCTTCACTTCCCCAACTTGATCAAGGAGCCGTAGCAAGAGATCCAGTTGGATAGAGGCCAGTGGTATGCTACCCCGACTGCTTTGAGATACTTTTCCACAAGTTCCCGTGACTGCCAGACTTTACTATCCATCTGAGTCCTCACTATCAGTTCTTTTAAGATAGTTCCTCTCAAGAAGTCAAGTCATTGATTCCTTTTAGCTGCTCCTGTTTTATTTTCCTGACAAAAAAACATGGGATAAATGTGGCGAAATAGGTGGAAAGTCTACAAGCGAAAATTTTCGCCCCAAATCTGAATCCGCACTTCTACCAGTGACTACCGAAAGGAAAAGTGTTCAATAATCTCAGACAAAAGATCATTACTATAAACAACAAGGGCTGTCCGGGGGCAGCCCTTGTTGTTTATAGATTCTTTTTGATTAAAGCTAAGGTTTTCTCTACCCCATCGTATTGGTCTCCTTGGCCTTCAAACTCGACGGAAATGGTTCCCTGAAAGTCAGCCTTTGTGCCAGCCTTTGTAATCTCAAGACAGCGAGGAAAATTGAATTTTGGTTGATTCCCATCTGCATCAAAATCGTAGGTCTTAGCATGGACCATATGTGCATAGGGCATGATCCGTGCTAAGTCCTCATAGCGAGTTTCAGCAGGAAAATTACCAAAATCCGGACAGAGTTTCAAGTTTGATGAATTCACCTGCTCTAAGATCTGAATCATCGCCTCAGACCGCGAAGACACTCCCCCGTGGTTCTCAATTAGAAGTATCAGATTATGCTTTTGAGCCTTCTCTACAAGCTTCCGGTATGAATCCACTGTAATGGACATATCCCAGCCATCTTCGGGAACACCTGTATTTACGCGTACCGCCTCGGCTCCTAAATATGCAGCCACAGCCATCCAATTATAAATCCGCTCTAGATCAAACTGGCGCTTGGTAGGATCGGATTGAGAGATATTACCAGTATCAATTGGCATGTTAACAAAGCCCATTTTTTGTAAGGCAAGATTCTTTTTAATTTGGTCTAGATAGTTTATATCTGTATTTTGAAAATGCATGCTACATAATTCAAC
>ENA-UOOK01003015-UOOK01003015.1-fermentation-metagenome-genome-assembly--contig:-NODE-3015-length-19738-cov-12.933394_pt1 | contig 19738 bp, 18 predicted proteins | sample MGYA00245777_ERZ724023 | MGnify/ENA primary metagenome ERZ724023 (study PRJEB28704, sample SAMN03018312) | fermentation metagenome | biome: anthropogenic terrestrial biome; feature: soil...
TAAGCGTGCGTGTTGACTATTCCGAGAATATGGCCTTAACTGAGCGGCTTCGCGAAGAGTACGACAAGTAGGAAATTCGAAAGCGTAGGTGCGAAGGAGGCACTCAGCAGCATGCAAACAGATATGGTGGTTCTCCTTATTGTAGTAGTGGCATCACTAGCTGCTGCTGTCTGCTCTCTTGTGGCCCTTTTGCATGTGCGCGCTAGCGAGAGGCGACTCGAGCAGATGAACACGAGCCAACATGATCTCACCTCTGGGCAAGCCGCTGTCGAAGACAAGATTAATTCCGAGATGCGGCATACTCGTGAGCAGGTCGGGGCAAGCATTGAGGGGCTTGACAGGCGGCTGGTTGACATGTCAGGACAAATAGGCGGCGTGAAAGAGGCCATGGCGCATCTTGAGAGCAAGACGATGGAGACGCTCGGCAACACACGAGTTGCGGAGGAGAAGAGCTTTTCGGAGATGCAATCTCACCTGGTTGCCTCGTTAAGGGGCGTGCAGGACAGCGTGTCGCAGCAGCTCATTGCCATTCGTGACGACAACAACAAGAGCTTGGAGAAAATGCGTGCGACCGTCGACGAGAAGCTCCAAAAGACGCTTGACGAGCGCATCACCCAGTCTTTTCAGCTGGTCAACGATCAGCTTGACTCTGTCTCTAAGGGTCTCGGCGAGATGCGCGGCATGGCCCAGAATGTCGGTGACTTGAAGAAGGTGCTTTCCAATGTCAAGACTCGTGGAATCGTTGGCGAGGTGCAGCTTGGTGCCATACTTGAAGAGATCCTGTCTCCTGAGCAATATGCAACCAATATAGCCACTGTTCCAGACAGCTCAAACCGTGTCGAATTCGCCGTCAAGATACCGGGCAAAGATGGCGAGTTTTCCTACCTCCCCATCGACTCAAAATTTCCAGCCGAGACATATGAGCATTTGGAAGATGCGAAGGAGTCAGCTGACGCCGTCGCAATCGATGCTGCGTGGAAGGAGCTTGAAGGCCGTCTGAGAGACGAGGCGAAAGACATCCATGACAAATATGTTGCACCACCTGCGACTACCTCGTTTGCAGTTCTCTTTCTTCCGTTTGAGGGCCTTTACGCTGAAGTTGTGAACAGACCGGGCCTGCTTGAAAAGATACAACGTGATTGGCATGTTAACGTCGCAGGGCCTTCCACAATGGCTGCCCTTCTCAATGCGCTACAGATGGGCTTTCAAACGGTGGCGATTCAAAAGCGGGCTGATGAGATTCAAAGGGTGCTTGCTGCTGTCAAGTCTGAGCTGCCAAAATATCGCTTAGAGCTTGAGCGCGCACAGAAACAGCTTAAGACTGCCTCAAAAACTATTGATGGTCTTGTAGGAACTCGCACGAGAGCTATGGAGCGAACGTTAAAGAATGTCACAGCAGCAAGCTCATTAGAAGAAGCTGATGATATTCTTGGCATTGGTGGAGATGCGAGGTCTGAATAAAACTTGAGTTAGGGAAAATTGTTTGAAGATCGCCATATCGCCTTATTATGAAAAGCATTACCTATCCAAAGTACTTTCTGATTTTCTAAAACCTAGCTCCATAAAATTTTGCATGCATTCCATTTTCTGTGCTGAAATCTGGAATTTCATTTAGTAAGTATACAGAGACTACAAATATACTGGTGGGATTTTATATATAGCTGCTTTATGATAAAAATCAAGCATATAAGAGGGCTCCTATTTACTATAAGTCTCCTGTTTACTATAATATAGGATACTAATAACTACTGCTCAGTGCTCTTGTTTATAAAACAGATGCGATCTATATGCTGCAAGTCTAGCATCGACATACAAGCAGCCTCGGGAGCAAACGTCATCCATGAGCTACTATCTGCTCCTTTATATTATATGTGACATAAGCTGCGTCATTTTTGCGTCGATTCTTTTGCGTAAGGTGACGTTGAACTTAGGTGATACCTTTGAGGTTGATTGGCTTCGCTATCTCATCAGTTCGTTTATCTTTTTTGCGCTGACTGATATGGTATGGCCTTTTATTAGGCTGCAAACAGCAATTATTCCCGTGTGGATTCTTAGGGTCCTCTGTTCAATTAGCGAAATCGCTCTTGGCTTAGTTGGATATGTGTGGTTTATTTATGCGGAGCATCGCCTTAGATCGAGACTTCTCAAGGATAAGAAACATAGTGCTCTTTTTGCCATTCCCTTTTTAATTCTGTGTTTACTAGCCCTTCTATCGATCTTTACGGGGTGGACCTATACGATCAATGATGATGGATCATATACAAGGGGACCGTTCTTTCTTATGCAGCATGCTATCATCTATTTCTATGTCCTTACTGTGACCATTCAGGCTCTTGTTAAATACAAAGGCGTAAAGACTAATAGAGATAAGAATACTTGCCGCAGCATCATCTTATTTGCCTCATTTCCACTTGTTGCAAGTATAGTTCAGTTATTTATACAAATGACGCCTATCCTCTGTTTGAGCATATTTGCGGCTATTCTTTTCATTTTTATTAATCTAATGGAGGGGCAAATATTTACGGATGCCTTGACTGGTCTTAATAACCGACGCCAAGCTGAGCGTTATTTTTCTTCTCTGGTTTCTCAGGCAAGTGGGTATAACGTATTCTATCTCTATATGTTAGACGTGGATCACTTTAAAAGTGTCAATGACTCATGGGGGCATATAGAAGGTGATGTCGCCCTTGGTATTGTGGCATCTAGTTTGAAAAAAATCACAGCTCAATATAGGGGGTTTGCCGCTCGTTACGGTGGGGATGAGTTTATGCTGATAATTCGAGCGCTACATATCGTAGATCCCAAGATGGTGCTCCAGAAGCTTAATGTGTTTTTAGCTGATGAATGTCGCGATTCGCAAACTTGCTATGACCTTACCATCAGTGGTGGCTGGTATCAGTGTTCATCAAAGGATGAATCTTTCCTAGATGCTGTAGAAAAAGCAGACGAAATGCTCTATATCAATAAAAGAAGCTTAGCTTAAAGTGGCACGCAGCTACATAGGCAGAGCACTTCAACGCCACATTTTGGCGGCACTAAAAATATTTCGAAGAGACACCGGTAAATCATTGCTCTTTATATAAGCTCCTGTAGCTAAGTTGCTTAGGATCGATTTATAAAAGATTGGCGACCATCTTTACTCTCACCCGTTAAACTAACGAGGACGGTTCCTAAAGATCGGAGTGTTTGTGCCGCAATCCTTCAATGGCTTCAGAGAGTCTCGACAAGTGCAACTCACATCACAAAGTTTAGAAAGGCGGCAAGTAGAGCCTATGCAAGGTGTTTCTTCTCGGAGAGATCACCTTGCTGTTGACGTTGACTCTCTCAACCCCGCCCAAAGAAAGGCCACCTTATGCACTTCGGGCCCGCTTTTGGTGCTCGCAGGCGCTGGCTCTGGCAAGACGCGCGTCTTGACGATGCGTATTGCCCATATGGTTGCAGATGAAGGAGTGCGGCCTTGGCAGATATTGGCAATAACTTTCACCAATAAGGCAGCTGCGGAGATGCGTGAGCGCCTTGGAAGGCTGCTGTACGGAAACATGCGTGGCATGTGGGTTTGCACCTTCCATGCGATGTGCGTTCGCATGCTCAGAGAAGATGCCGAGTTGCTCGGCTACAAGCCAAACTTCTCGATTTACGATGACGACGACTCGAAGCGTCTTGTAAAGACCATCATGGAAGAGCAGGACATCGATCCAAAGCAGTATCCTCTGCAAGCTATTCGCGCGCGTATCTCCCATGCTAAAAATGCCATGGTAGGCCCTGAAGAGCTGTCAGATAGGGCGGCCGGTGATCCTAATCCTCTGCTGCGCAAGACTGCACGCGTCTATGTTGAGCTCGAGAGGCGCCTCTCCCATGCCAACGCCATGGACTTCGATGATCTGCTGCTGAAAGCACACGAGCTGCTTGCCGCGCACCCAGAAGTTTTGGAAAAGTACCAAGAGCGATTTCGTCAGATTTCAGTGGACGAATATCAGGATACCAACCACGTTCAATATGAGATTACGAACCTGCTTGCCGCCAAGTATCGCAATCTGATGGTTGTGGGCGATGATGACCAGTCTATATACAGCTGGCGTGGTGCTGACATCAAAAACATCTTGGCCTTCGAGAAGGACTACCCAGACGCCCATGTGGTGAAGCTTGAGCAGAACTACCGCTCGACTGGCCACATCCTAAACGCAGCAAACGCTGTTGTCGCTCACAATTCGAGACGAACGCCTAAGCGCTTGTTCACTGAGGCTGGCGACGGGGAGAAGGTTCGTGTTTATCAGGCGGACGACGAGCGCGATGAGGGTCGTTGGATCGGAGCTGAGATTGAGAAGCTCCATGATCGCGGCATGAGTTACAACGACGTTGCTCTGTTCTATCGCACTAACGCACAGTCGCGGGTGCTTGAGGACATGCTCTTGCGTGCAGGCGTGCCCTATAAAATTGTCGGGGGCACGCGCTTTTTCGACCGTGCTGAGATTCGCGACGTGATGGCGTATCTCAAGCTGGTTGTGAACCCTGATGACGATGTGAGCGCTTTGCGAGTCATCAACACGCCGCGGCGAGGCATAGGCACGACATCTGTCCAGAAGATCCGTGCCTATGCCTCAGAGCATCAATTGAGTTTCTTTGCCGCAGCTGAAGCATGCGTTGCAGAAACGGGGCTGTTCTCCCCGCGCGTGCGCAAGGGCCTTGGGGAGTTTACAGCTGCCATCGAGGCCGGGCGCCACATGTCAGGGGAGCTGTCCGACGTGGTTGAGGCAATTGTGGATAAGTCGGGGCTAGTGTCGGCTCTAGAGGCAGAGCATTCGGTCGAGGCAGACAGCAGGCTTGAGAATATCCGCGAGTTCTACGGCGTCGCAGCGGAGTTCGATGAGACGCATGACGATGCGGTTGAAACGCTTGAGAGCCTCGAGCAGCTGCGCGTCGCCGGTGCGCTTGATGTGGGGCATTCTTCGCCCCAGGCATCAACTGAGGAATTGGAATCCCCTGTACCCACTACTGCGCAAGAGAGCATGACTCCCATAGCAGCTCAGAAGCTTCCGGCTTTTATGGAGTGGCTTGCCTTGCGCTCGGATCTCGACACACTTGATGGGTCCTCTACGGCCGTCACGCTGATGACGATACACTCAGCCAAAGGGCTCGAGTTTCCGGTCGTCTTCGTCGCGGGCATGGAAGAGGGCATATTCCCCCATCGCGCCAAGGAGGGGGAGGGAGATGCCACAGAAGAGGAGCGGCGTCTTGCCTACGTGGCAATTACGCGCGCTGAGCGCAGACTATACCTCACCTATGCCGCGACACGCCGCATGTACGGAACAACTATGGCCAACCCGCGGAGCCGCTTCCTTGACGAGCTTCCCCCAGATGACATTGAGAACATAGGCGTTGGCTCTTCTGGCTTCTCGGGCGTGGGTTGGGAGAAGAGGGGCGACCGCCATGGCACATATGGCTCCGGACGCGGATCTGAAGTCTATGGAGGCAGCATCTTTGGTTCGCGCACCCGCTCGACCGGCAGGTTGAAGGGGACTCTCAATGAGCCTGCCGCAATTCGCCGCAATGCTGAAAAAGCTGCCGAGACCTTTCAGGTGGGAGACCACATCTCTCATAAAACTTTCGGTCCTGGCGTTGTGAAGGCAGCTGAAGGGGATACGATTACCGTCTACTTTTCGCGCACCGGCAAAACGAAGAAGCTTATGAAGGGCTTTGCCCCTATCGTTAAAATAGCCAGCTAGTGCGAATGTGCCTGCTGGCAAAGCTTTGTTTGCGATTTTAGCATGCCACTTAGCGAGTGAGGCGCAGGATGATTGTTTAGTGGACTACTCTGGTCTCAGAGTGCGCAGGCAAGCTTCAGCCGAGAAGGAGGATGTGGGAGTGAAGGGTATTATACTTGCGGGTGGGTCTGGCACACGCCTCTATCCGCTTACAATGGTCACATCTAAGCAGCTGTTGCCAGTGTATGACAAGCCGATGATCTACTATCCTCTGTCAGTGCTTATGCTTGCAGGCATTCGTGACATCTTGATTATTTCGACACCGACGGACCTTCCGAATTTCAAACGGCTTTTGCGTGATGGTTCTGATTATGGGGTACGGCTCTCCTATGCTGAACAGCCAAGCCCAGATGGACTTGCCCAAGCATTCATCATAGGTGAGGATTTTATTGCGGGAGATTCATGTGCTTTAGTTTTAGGAGACAACATCTTCTTTGGAAATGGCTTGTCACGACACCTGCGTCGCGCCGTGCAAACCGCCGAGAAGAAAAATGGGGCAACAGTCTTTGGCTATCATGTGGATGACCCTGAGCGATTTGGCGTCGTTGAGTTCGACTCTGAGCACCACGCGATCTCAATCGAGGAAAAGCCAGCCCATCCGAAGAGTTCCTATGCAGTCACAGGGCTCTACTTTTATGACAGCCGCGTATGTGAGCTAGCAAAGCAGGTCAAGCCATCTGAGCGTGGCGAGCTTGAGATCACCTCGCTCAACCAGATGTACCTTGCTGACGGCAGTCTTGACGTCGTCACGCTCGGACGTGGCTACGCGTGGCTTGACACCGGTACGATGGAGTCGCTGTACGAGGCAGGGGAGTTTGTCCGTGCTGTCGAGCGCAGCCAAGACATTCCTGTCAGCATACCTGAGGAAATTGCCTTTGAAAATGGTTGGATTGATCGCGATACGCTGGCTGACTGCGCGAGGCGCTATGGCAAATCGGTCTACGGCCAGCACCTGCAACGTGTTGTTGACGGGCAGCTGCAGCTCATCATCAACAACCACAGAAATTCCTAGGAGGATACATGGCAGACGAGGTCTTTTCGCCGAAGCATATTCTTGTGACAGGAGCGGCCGGCTTCATCGGATCAAATTTCGTCCATTACGTGGTCGACCATTACCCTGACGTTCACATTACGGTGCTCGACAAACTCACTTACGCGGGCAACATTCACAACCTCGACGGCATTCCAGAAGACCGTATGGACTTCGTGCGCGGTGACGTCTGTGACGCTGAGCTGCTTGACCGGGTGGTGCCTAGCTGTGATACGATCGTCCACTATGCGGCTGAGAGTCATAACGATAACTCCATCCTCAATCCCGAGCCTTTCATACAGACCAACGTCGTCGGCACCTATCGCTTGCTGCAGGCTGCGCGCACATATGACGTGCGCTATCACCAGATATCGACGGACGAGGTGTATGGAGATTTGGCCCTCGATGACCCGAAGAAGTTTCACGAAGGCTCCCCCTATCGCCCCTCGAGCCCCTACAGCTCGACCAAGGCCAGCGCCGATCATCTCGTACGCGCGTGGCATCGCACTTTCGGCGTGCGCGCCACAATCTCCAACTGCTCAAACAACTATGGCCCGTACCAGCATGTCGAGAAGTTCATCCCGCGTCAGATCACCAACATTCTCTGTGGGATACGGCCGAAGCTCTATGGCGACGGCAAGAACGTTCGCGACTGGATCCATACCGACGATCACAGCTCTGCGGTTTGGACCATTCTCACGCGCGGCAAGGTCGGAGAGACCTATCTTATCGGCGCCAACGGCGAGAAGAGCAATATTGATGTATTAAGGCTCATCTTGACGCATATGGGCAAGGACGCAGACGATTTCGATTGGGTTCGCGACCGCCCCGGCCACGACAGACGCTATGCGATTGATGCCACCAAACTTCGAACCGAGCTTGGGTGGAAGCCGAAACATACCGACTTTGAGAGTGGTCTGGACGCCACAATCGCATGGTATACGCAACATCGCAGCTGGTGGGCCGGCGTCAAGACAGCCACGGAGAAAAAGTACGCCAAGCAGGGCCAGTAGGAGGATCTGTGGACTACGAGAAGCAGCTTTCAGCGCATACGACCAATATTCCGGGAGTTATTGTCTTTGATCTAAGCGTGCATGGCGACCAACGGGGCTGGTTCAAGGAAAACTGGCAGCGTGCCAAGATGCTTAAACTCGGGCTTCCGGACTTCGGGCCCGTTCAAAATAACATTTCATACAACGAGAAGCGTGGTGCTACGCGAGGCATCCATGCCGAGCCGTGGGATAAGCTGATCTCCGTCGCTGCGGGTGAGATCTTTGGCGCTTGGGTGGATTTGCGCCCGGGGGAGAGCTTCGGGCAAGTTTTCTGCTGTCATCTTGATCCTTCGAAGGCTATCTACATCCCCCGAGGTGTGGGCAATTCATATCAGGCGCTTCAGGATGGGACCGTCTATACCTACTTGGTGAATGCTCACTGGTCAGCGGAGCAGAAGAAGAACTATACCTTCGTAAACCTCGCTGACCCCACCCTTCACATCGATTGGCCGATTCCTCTTGCGCAGTCCGTGCGCAGTGAAGCTGACTTGGCACATCCTATGCTCGCTGACGCCAAACCCATGGAGCCACGTCGCATCTTTGTGATTGGGAGCCATGGCCAGCTCGGTCGTGCGCTGAAAGGCTTCGTCGAGAGTCATCATTTGCGCGGCTTTGAGTTCCATGACGTGGATAGTTTCGATATGTGTGACCCTGAGAGCTATGAAAAAGTCGAATGGGATCGCTATGGCGCGATTATCAACGCGGCAGCCTACACGGCTGTCGACAAGGCTGAGACTTCTGAAGGGAAGCGTGCCGCTTGGAAGGTCAATGTGACAGGGGTCGCCAACCTTGTCCGCGTCGCCTGCGCGCATCATCTGATGCTTGTTCACATCTCAAGCGACTACGTGTTTGACGGCACAGCCGAAGAACATGCAGAAGATGAGAACTTTGCGCCGCTTGGCGTGTATGGGCAGACGAAGGCCGCTGCTGATGCTTTGGTGGCTACCGTGCCACGGCATTTTATCGTGCGCTCCAGCTGGGTTATCGGCGACGGGCACAACTTTGTACGGACGATGATGGCCCTTTCAAAGAAAGTCAGCACAGGCGAGCTGCCGAGCATTACGGTGGTGGATGACCAGTTCGGCCGCCTGAGCTTCACCGATGAAATGGCAAGGGGAATCTTCTGGCTGCTTGGCTTGCGTGACGGCATGTCTTCTCTTGATGATCGTGCTCCTCACGCAGCGTACGGGACGTATAACCTCACTGGTTCTGGTCGCATTGCGAGCTGGTATGATATTGCGCGTGAGGTTTTCGACTTAAGCTGTGGCAACGGCAAGGCGGTCCTGCCTGTCTCTACGGCAAAGTATTCCTCTGTGGCAAAGGGCCCCGTCTCGCCGCGCCCGAGGCACAGTGCTCTTAACCTTGCGAAAATAGCTTCGGTGGGCTTTACTCCCACGAACTGGGAGGAGTCCCTTCGCGCCTATGTGCTTGCAGAGCTTGCAGCAGACAAACAATAGTGTAGCGAGGTGCATTATGTATGGGCTTAAAACGGAAAGTAGCTTTGACAGCGCTCATTTTCTGACAGATTACCATGGCAAATGCGAAAATCTCCATGGCCATCGCTGGCGTGTCGTGGCTTACATCAGGCAGGCAAACCTTGGTGCGCAAGGAACCGAAAAAGACATGGTGATCGATTTTGGCAAGTTCAAGCGTGCTCTTCGCGCTTTGACGGAGGAGCTTGACCATACCTTTTTAGTCGAAGAGGGGTCGCTGCGCCCTCAGACCATCGCTTGCTTGGCTGATGAGGGCTTTAGTCTCACCATGCTGCCGTTCCGCACTACGGCGGAAAACCTGGCGCGCTATTTCTACCAGCGTCTCGCTGAGCAAAATCTCCCCGTCTCACAAGTTGACGTCTACGAGACGCCACTCAACTGTGCAACGTATTATGGGGAGTAGCGAGTGAAGCTGATTTCTGAGATTTCCACGCGAAAAAACTGATGAGGTATGGTAAGAAGCGCTGTGTTTCGGCGTCGGAGGGTTTTGCATGACTGCAAACAATGCACTTGCTGGCAGTGAGCGACATCATATGGAGATTCCTTGGCATGACGTGGCAGCTCGCGAGGACATGCCGGTGTGTGAGGCGAGCGTAGCGGACCGTTGTGCGCTTGTGTGTCGTGTCGGGCTGCTGACCCTGTCGGGTGGTACGGGCAGCTGGCGCGTGCGGGAGGCCATGAACCGAGTGGCTCGTCGGCTGCATGTCACCTGCGTTGTGGATGTAAGTCTGCTTGGCGTTGAATGCACTTGCACGGAGGGGAGCGAGTCTTCAACACTTGTCGCCGGCTTGCATACCGCCGGAGTCAACACCGAGCGGATTTGGGCAATGGATGAGCTTGTCAAATACATGGAGTCACCTGCAGGCGCGAACATTACCGTGGGCGACCTGCACAGGCGGATGGACGAGATCGAGCAGCGTCCCGCTAACTATAGCTTTTGGCAGGCAGGCTTGGCCTCGGCTTGCGCTTGCGCTGCCTTCGTGTTCCTCCTTGGCGGCGGTCCTGTGGAGATGGGTTGCGCCTTTGCTGGGGCTGGAGTGGGACATTGCTTGAGGCACGTGATGCTCGCCCGTCGCATCAACCAGCTTACCAGCTGCGCTGCTGGAGTAGCTGCGTCCTGCATAACCTACCTTGTTGCCTTGATGCTGCTCGGTCTTGTGATGCCGTCGGCTATGGACCACGAGGAGGGCTACATTGGGGCCATGCTGTTCGTGATTCCAGGCTTTCCGCTGATCACGAGCGGTCTGGACATCGCTAAGCTCGATATGCACAGCGGGCTCGAGCGACTGGCCTATGCGCTTGCGATCATCATCGTAGGCACGCTCTCAGGCTGGCTTGTGGCATCGTTCACCCCACTCTCCCCTGATGAGTTCACGCCGCTTGGCCTCAGCTGGCAGGCTCTCTTCGCGCTGCGGCTCCTGATGAGCTTCGTGGGCGTTTACGGCTTCTCAGTCATGTTCAATAGCACGCCGCGCATGTGCGCTACAGCGGGGCTCATTGGCGCTGTCGCAAACACCTTGCGCCTGAGCTTGGTTGGATACGCTGGGATGGCTCCAGAGGTGGGAGCTCTCGTTGGAGCTCTTGTGGCAGGCTTACTCGCCTCTGCGATCCATTTTCGCAGATATCATGGTTGTTTTCAGGCTCGCAGCAGCAAGCCTGGCAGACCCGCCTTTCCGCGCATCACCATGACTGTCCCTTCAATCGTCATCATGGTCCCAGGCTTGTACATGTATCGCGCCGTGTACTATCTTTGCGCCTTCGACGTGATGAGCACCATGAATTGGCTCATGCGAGCCGCGATGATCGTGGTCTTCTTACCCATAGGGCTGGCGCTTGCACGCGTGCTGACAGATCCGCGCTGGCGCTACTGCAGCTAAAGCAAGCAGCTTTGCCTGCCGCTCCTCGCCTCTATTGGTGCGTTGTCGTTATAAGATGAAGGTACGCGCAAGCTATGCTCGCTGCGGTTTATACTGCTGTTCAGGAAGCAGAGCATTGGCTGAGGGGTCGAGGAGAGCGTGATGAACGGGCGAGCTTTACACGGCGTGAACCTGACAGGGTGGCTCATGCTTGAATCGTGGGTTACGCCAGGCTTGTTTGCAGACTCAGGCGCCCTTGACGAGCCGTCTCTGATTCATGCTGTTGGCACGCAGCGCTATCGTGAGATAGTGGATAGGCATCGTGCTGAGTTTATGAGACATGCCGACTTTGTTCAAATAGCCGGTCGCGGCTTCAATGCCGTGCGCCTTACGGTGCCATGGTATGTTTTTGGCGCTGCTGGGCCTGACCCTGGTCCCTATGTCGGTTGTATAGGCAACGTAGACGATGCGTTCGAATGGGCTGAGGATGTAGGCCTGAAGGTTTTGCTTGTCTTAGGCATCTCACCCGGTCGCGAAGAGGATGAGCATGGGCTTATCCATAACCATGAGCATTTCTCGGACTATCGTGATGACATGCTGCAGGTGCTTTCTTTGCTGGCGGATCGCTACAAGATGCGTGATGGTTTCCTTGGAGTTGAAGTTGCAGATGAGCCTCGTACACAAACACGTCGAGGCTTATCCGTGAGCGAGGGCGTGCCTTTGCACGTGCTGCGCACTTATTATCGTGCTGCATATGATGCCGTGCGTAAAACCGCAGGGAAAGATCCCGTGATCGTGATCCCAGACGCTGGCCGGCATGGGGCTTGGGATGTCTTTATGGCGCAGCGCCGCTATGAAAACGTTTGGCTCGACAGCCATCTGTATCATTATACGGACAAAACAGATGCTACCGGTCCTTTTGGCGTGCGTCATCTCGTTGACAATTCTCTTGCTGCGCTTAAGGCGGCACGTCGCAGTGGGCTTCCCGTAATGGTGGGCAAATGGTCGGGGTCTCTTCCTTTCCCGGATTCGCTCATGACGCCAGAAGGCCTGATAGCAATAGAGCGCGTCTACATCGCCGAGCAGATAAACGCCTTCTCTGATTGTCCTGCGTGGTTCTTTCAAACATGGAAGACTGCGGGTCGGCTTGTCGGCTGGGATGCACGCGTGGCCCTTGCGACCTTCGAGAGACGGATGCTTGACTGATGGGGGCATGTGGCATGCTTTCGATCGTCGGGACGCCCATCGGCAACCTCTCTGACGCCTCGCCTCGGGTTATTGAGACGTTCAAGATGGCGGATGTGGTTCTTTGCGAAGACACGCGTGTTACCTCGAAGCTGCTTGTGAGCTTCGGGATTCATGTGCCGCTCGAGCGTGCCGATGAGCATGTGCTGGCTAGCAAGGTGCCCTCGATTCTCGAGAGGGTTTCTTCCGGGCAGCACATCGCCTTTGTTTCAGACGCAGGGATGCCGGGCCTTTCCGATCCCGGCCAGCGCCTCGTTGACGCGGCACGTTCCTCGGGTCTTCCTGTTGAAGTCATCCCCGGGCCATCTGCGGCCATCTGCGCCTTGGTTGCTTCCGGGATTCCGATGAGCCGCTTCTTCTTTGAGGGCTTCCTTCCGCGCAAGGCAGCGGCTCAGCGCAAAAGGCTCCTCGAGCTTTCGGGCATACCAGGTGCCCTTGTCATCTATGAGTCTCCGAAGCGCGTCGCTTCCACGCTCCAAAATGTAGCAGAGGCTTTTCCTGATCGGCAGGCTGCCCTTGTGCGTGAGCTTACCAAAGTTCATGAGGAGGTTCTTCGTGACAAGGCACCGCGTCTCGCAAAGATGGCAAGTGAGCGTGCCGCCGCGCCAGGAGGCATTCGCGGGGAGTGTGTGATTGTGATCGGCCCGCCGGAAAGCAGTGAAGCCCTTGTGGATGAAGGTGATCTTGCAAGGGAAATCCAAGCAGGGCTAGCGAATCATGAGTCAAAAAGCTCCCTTGCCCGGCGGCTTGCAAAGAAGTTTGATCTATCAAAGTCCGAGGTCTATGATCTCGTACTTCGACTCAAATGATAGCCTTAAATTATCCTAACATATTAAAATAAAAATACACACAGCACATAATTTTATTTTTATTTCGCTTTTGTAGGTGAAACTAACAAAATCTTTTTTAGACCCATTTCATAAAACTGATCTAATAATTTTTTTTCCAAACCTCTATCTGTGATAAGTATATCAATTTGTCCAATATTTCCATAAGAGAAATTAGCAATATTACCTAACTTTCTATGATCTGCCACTACGATACGCTGGTCTGAACGCTCAAGCATAATTTTATTAACTTGCATTTCGTTAGGATTATGTGTAGTTAAACCTGCCTTGGCAGAAAAGCCATCACAGCCCATTATACATTTAGTAGCTCTGATTTGAGAAAGCATTGATAAAGTAAAATCTCCTGTTAGCGAATGCTTTAGAGGTCTTACTTCACCACCAGTCAAAATCACTGAAATATCTCTAGAATAATCTTTTTCAAGAATCATACCATTATTTGTAATAATTGTTACATTGCTTGAGTGAATATAATCCATGATGCCTAGGGCAGTAGAACTCGAGTTTAATAGAACAATGTCTTCATCCTGTATTAAATCGGCTGCTGTTCTTGATATTAGTTTCTTTATTGATATATATTCACAACCTGTTTGTTTAGCGTAGTTACAGTTAAAAGTTGCTATACCATAAGTATGATTAACATATCCAGCTTTTTGTAATATATCTAAATCGCGACGAATCGTGATTGTTGATACAGAAAAAAAGTTAGCAAGTCTATTAATTGGGATAGACCCTGTTTTTTTAAGTAGCTGTACGATTGATTTGCGACGCTGCTTTACGAATTCTCGGCTTGCCATAACAGATCCTTTTTGTACTAGAAAGATGTGAAAGTTTTACCTACTCTAACAAAAATGAATGATATGATCAATTAGTTAGAATATTAAGTTTTCTATTACCATTTACACCCAAAATATGACCGTTTACAATGAGAATAAACTATGTTCTGATCGTTTAAATTACTATGGCTTCATAGAAAGTAGCACTAAGATATGTGGGAGAAATTGTTTATAAATTATTAAAGAAAAGAGTATTTTATGAAGATTTATATGATTGGCCTTGGTAAGATGGGATTAAATCTTGCTTTAAATATGCAGGAAAAAGGATATGAAGTTATTGGTTATGATATCAAAAATGAAATGGAAGAAAGAGCTATTGCGAATAACATACAAGTTATTAATGATGTAAATCAAATAAAAAAAGATGGAACAAAAAAAATAGTATGGCTAATGCTACCTGCTGGTAAAATAACGAACAATATGATCGTCAGTTTCTCTCAACTTCTTTTAGAAGGGGATATTTTAATTGATGGTGGGAATTCTGATTATCGTGATTCCATTAGTAATGGTCAATTGCTATTAAAAAGTGGAATCCTCTTTTTCGATATAGGTACGTCAGGAGGAGTTTATGGGGCACGGCATGGTGCAAGTTTTATGGTTGGGGGTGATAAAAAAGGATTTAATTTAATTGAACCACTTTTGACAGATATTTCAGCACCAAATGGTCTTCTGTATACTGGGAAATCGGGGAGTGGCCATTATCTTAAAATAATACACAATGCTATTTTACATTCTGAACTAGAGATTTTGGGCGAGGGATTTGATTTATTAAATTCTAGCCAGTTTGAATATAATCTTAAAGACGTTGCATATAATTGGAGTAAGTCTTCTGTGATACGCGGTTGGCTGATGGATCTCCTATATGATGCTTTCTGTAAGAAGCCGAAGCTTGATGATGTTGAGACTACAATTCATTCAAGTAGTGCGTGCATTGATGCTATTAACTCAGCAATGAAATTGAATGTTCCTGTACCTATGATGGGGATTACTTTACTTATGAGACAACGTACTCAGCAGCAAGAAACTTTTTCAGCTAGGATCGTTAATTCATTACGTAAGGAGATAGGTGGCTATAAACCAAAAAAGTAGTTTTATTTTAAGTAAAAATATATTCTACAAAAAATATACTCATGGGAAAAAGGGATATTATGAATGGAATACTTATATTAGTTGGATTCGTTTATTTTTAATATTAGCAAGTGTTTTTACATGTGTTTTAAATTATATTTTAATAACAATTGTGCTTTGTATTGCATATTTTTTTCTTTATATGTTTTATATTATGAAAAATCGTAGTTTGCTTTTAAAATTAAGCAATCCTTCTTACAAGGGGAAATATCAAGTAATTGGAAATAAATACTCATTTTCTAATCCATATACTATTAAGTTTCACTAATTATAAATAAGAAGGTGTGAAATGGTGGATTTTATAGGACCAAATATAAATTTGTGCTCATCGTCAAAGACGAAAAGTTCAGCGCTTAAAGAATTATGTTATATGTTATACGTTAATGGTTGTATTTCTGATAAAAAAAAATTTTGTGAAGCTGTTTATCGCAGAGAGCGTGTTGGAGTAACCGGAATGGAGAATGGTATTGCTATACCTCATGGTGAATCTGACGCTGCTTTAAGAGCTGCGATTGGTGTTTTAAAAACGAGATCCATTATCGGAGATTGGGAAAGCTTAGATAATAAGCCAATTAAATTAGTCTTTTTATTAGTTGTTCCTACAAAAAATAGAAATATTGAACATTTGAAGTTACTTTCACATCTTGCTGCAGCTTTAACGCATAGCGATATTCAGGACCGTCTTCTTAAAGAGGATAGTGTAGAAAGTTTTAAAAAAATATTTTATAAAAGCTGGGAGTGTGAAAAATGAAATTTGTTGGAGTCACTTCGTGCACAGTTGGTATTGCACATACATATATGGCTCGCGAAAAATTGTTATCTGCAGCTAAAGAGCTAGATATGATCGGGCATGTAGAAACTCAAGGAAGTGCTGGAGTGGAGAATGAACTAAGTCAAGATGAAATTAAAGATGCTGATGTAGTAATTATTGCAGCCGATGTTGCAGTAACTGGAGAAGAACGATTCGCTGGTAAGCCTATTGTGCATGTCCCAACAAATACAGCAATTCAAACTCCAAAGAGTCTTCTAAAGACTATTCAAAAAAAATTAAACAGTAAAAGATTTGTGAGGTGATATTATGGCTAAAAATGTTGGAGTGGAAATCCGAAATATTTTTACTGCTCAAAACTTACAGAAACACTTTTTAACGGGTTTATCATTTATGATTCCCGTAATTATTATGTCAGGCTTTTGCACAGCAATTGGCAGAATCATTGGTAATACAGATGTTGAGGGTACAGTTGGTTATTGGCTACTTACTGCAGGCAATGGTGGTTTTAGTATCATGATAGCTATTCTTGCAGCTGGCATTGGCTATTCAATAGCGGGTAAAGCAGCAATTGCACCAGGAATAATGGGTGGCTTTCTTTCTGTAACTGTTAATGCGAGTTTTTTGGGTGGAATGATTGCTGGACTTTTAGCAGGAATTGTTACCATTTTGCTTGTGCGGCTTCCGTTACCTAAGACTGTAAAAGGGATTATTCCATTAGTTATTATTCCGCTTGTGGGCGGAATTTTGGAAGTATTGGTAATCATTTGGATCGTTGGTCCACCTCTTGCAGCTCTTACTTCAGCTGCGATTAACTTTTTTATGAATATGAATACCGGTTCAAAATTTTTACTTGGATTCTGTTTAGGAAGTATGACTGGTTTTGATATGGGTGGTCCAGTTAACAAAATTTCTTTTGCAATTGTAACTGCGTTTGCATCTTCTGGTGTATGGGGGCCAGCAGCTGGAAAAAATGTTGCAGCAATGGCTCCGCCTTTGGGTATCGCCCTTTCGGTGCTTATTTTTGCTCCAAAGAAATGGAAGCCGGCAGATAGGCAGAACGCAATTGCAGCTATTATTATGTCTATGTGTCAGGTGACAGAAGGAGCTTTGCCATTTGCATTTGAAGATCCTGTAAGAACTGTTCCTTGTGTAGTCTTAGGGTCTGGTATTGCAGATGGTTTAATAATGTCATGGGGAGTTACGGTTCCACTTCTTTCTGGAGGTATTTTTACAATACCTGTTGCAAGTGCTCCGTTGTTATACGCTGCGGCTCTTTTAATTGGCGCGTGTATTACAGGTATCTTACTTTCAATTGTTAAACCAAAGATCAAAGAGGATATGAAAGAAGAAAAAGTTACAGATGATCTTAACATCAATATAGATTTTTAATCCAACGAGTGATGAATCAAAAATTTCTTTGAGTTGTGCTGAAAGGAAAAGCTGTGAAATACGAAAAGAAAGTTATTTCTAGGGATTTGCCGAAGTGCTATGCAATAGGTATGTTTAATGATGGTAGTACGAATAGTATTTTAATCGGAGTAGAGAAAAAGGGCCCTATAGTGCGCTTTGCTCTTGATGGGTCGTTGATTGATACTCCAGTGTCTGGTCCTGGTGGAGTGATGACTTTAGTGCAAGTGCCTGGCAGAACAGATCAATTTCTTTCTACTACAGAATTCTATTCTCCTAATTGTGGAGGAGATCATGCACGTATAAGTAGCTATACAAAGCAGCCTGATGGCTCTTGGAAATGTGCAACTCTTGTTAATATGCCATATGTACATAGGTTTGGTATATTAAAAAATACTTCAGGTAACTTGTTTTTATTAGCGTGTACTATTAAGAGTGCATGTGAATATAAAAATGATTGGCGTTTTCCAGGTAAAATTTTTGGTGGTAAGTTATCACATCATCTTGAAGAATTTACTTCAAAACATTCTTTGCCTCTTAAAGTATTAAAAGAGCAACAACTTAAAAATCATGGATTCTATACCGCTCCAGATCGTTCATACGCTCTTATTGGTACTAATGAAGGTTGTTTTAAATTTGAACCTCCAGAGTCTGACCTTGATTCTTGGAAAATTAAGAAACTTTTCTCTGAACAAGTAAGTGATATCTCAGTTACTGATTTTGATAATGATGGCCAAAATGAAATAATTTCGATTTCTCCATTTCATGGAAATACACTTACTATTTGGCATAAAGATAGGGAAGGGCTTTTTACTAAACAATGGGTTGACCCTCAAAAGAGAGAGTTTTTGCATGCAATTTGGGCAGGAGTTTTGTGTGGCCAGCCTTGTGCAATTGTTGGACATCGTAAAGGAGACCGAGATTTAATACGTGTCTTTTTTGATGATGGTGATTTTCATATAGAAAAAATTGACCATGATCGTGGGCCAACAAATTGTTGGGTCTTTAGTGGCGGAAATTTAGATAAAATAGTTGCAGCTAACCGAGAAACAGATGAAGTTGCTTTTTATACTCCTTATAATTAAGACGATGTAAGTTCTTCTTATTGGATATACAGAGTATTCAAGGAGTTTTGTGTCTATTATTAGCGAAATAACTCGAGAAAACTGGATAGAGAATACTTTTCCTGAGTGGGGCACTTGGTTAAATGAGAGCATGGAAAACGATAAGGTAATGCCTAATAACGTTAAGATGTGGTGGCTAGGTTGTTCGGGCATTTTTCTTAAAACTCCTGCTGATGCAAGATTAACTATTGACTTGTGGACCGGGAATGGAAAACGTACTCATGGTAATGGCAAGATGAAAGTTGGACATCAGATGGCAAATATGGCTGGCGTTCGAGCAATGCAGCCAAATTTGCGTAATATTCCGTATGTTTTTGATCCGTTTGCAATTAAGCATGTTGACGTAGTTTTAGCAACGCATTACCACCAAGATCATATGAGTAAAGAATTTGCTGCCCATGTTATTCAGTCTGATATGGCTACTGTTAATGAGCAGGGAAATGAAGTCCCAGTTCCATTTATTGGGCCAGAAAAGTCTGTTAATTTTTGGACGAGTTGGGGAGTGCCGGCAGAGCGTTGTATTGTCGTCAAGCCAGGAGACAGAATTAAGATAAAAGACTTAGAAATAATCGTAATGGACTCTTTTGATCGTACCTGTATAACTACGACAGACTTAACAGGAGCTGATCGTGAAGATTTATGGGGAAAATGTCCAATGGATATGGATAAAAAAGCAGTAAACTATCTTATTCGTACTCCTGGTGGCAATATATACCATAGTGGAGATTCTCATTATTCTATCTATTTTGCAAAGCATGGAAAAGATATTGCAGCTCAATTTGGTGGTGTTGATGTCGCTTTTGGCTCATATGGCTGCAATCCAATTGGTATTCAAGATAAGATGGAAGCCACGGATATTTTACGCATGGCAGAAGCACTTCAAACTAAAGTAGTTATTCCTATACATTGGGATGTTTGGACAAATTTTTATGCTGACCTTAATGAGATTAAAGTTTTATGGGAGATGCGTAAAGATCGTTTAAATTATAAATTTCATCCTTTTTTTTGGAAGGTTGGTGGAGAATATACATATCCTTTAGATAAAGATAAAACTGAGTATATGTATGACCGTGGGTTCCATGATTGCTTCGAGCATGAACCTAATGTTCCATTTCGTTCTATACTCTAAATTCAGGGGGACGTATATGTTGCTCAAAGAAATGCGTGAGCAGGTCTATGAGGCTAACA
>ENA-UOOK01003016-UOOK01003016.1-fermentation-metagenome-genome-assembly--contig:-NODE-3016-length-19736-cov-53.232102_pt1 | contig 19736 bp, 19 predicted proteins | sample MGYA00245777_ERZ724023 | MGnify/ENA primary metagenome ERZ724023 (study PRJEB28704, sample SAMN03018312) | fermentation metagenome | biome: anthropogenic terrestrial biome; feature: soil...
CAGCGATCTCGATTCAATGAACAGGTAATATCCCTTGTCGTCAACGATGATAAATGATATGCGGTTGTCATTCAGGGTTTTGATCTCTATGCCTTCCTTGATAAGTTGCTCGAACGATTCGATCTCTCCGTAACCCTGTCTGAATGTCTGGGCATCAAAATCTACCAGGATGTGGATGCCAATTTTCTTTTCGCTGTCACGATGAATCGACATTATCGCATCAGCGATCTCCCCGTGAAACAGCGGCAGTGAAACGAATAGCTCTCGCTCTGTCGATCGGATCAGGCTTGCCAAATCATTTTGAGTAAGTGATTTAAAGTATTCCATGAATTTTATTTTATTGTTATTATTGTCGGAAGAACTGCATTATGAATAGTCTGAATTTTAAGTTCTCCCCGGTTATTCATTCAATCCTCATCTGATCCAAGATCACACATGAAATCATTCCACATGCTGTCTTGATCTTGATCCGGATCTGCCATCCTGAACCGTATCGAATGGTCTGATATCACATCAAATTTCTTTCTCATATCCTTCTTTTTCGATGTAACTTTGTTTTTGAGGCCAAGTATCTCGGCATCTGCAAAATTGTTCAGGTCTGCTCCCAGATAAATGAACTGCCAGTTTATACTTTTTTCGAGCTCCTGTATCATCTCCTTTACTTTCCGGGAATCATATTCTCTCGATGCGTTTTCCTGTCCGTCGGTGATGATGACCATCATCACCATCGATGCCTTGTGTTCTCTTTTGGTATATTTGGCTTGATTCTCGATATCGGTGATAGCATTCCCTATGGTATCATACAAAGCTGTGAGACCACCGGGTGTATAATCCCCGTTTGTCAATGGTCGTATCTCTTCAATGGGCAGATCATTCAGAACCCTGCTCCAGCTACTGTTGAACTTGTAGAGCGAGACGCTGATCTTGCCCTGATGCTCTGTTTTCTGTTTTTCGATAAAGTTGTTGAATCCACCAATTACATCTGATTCTGTACCCTGCATGGATCCGCTTTCGTCAATCACGAAAATGATTTTCAAATAATTCTCTTTCATATCTTTGCTGTTTTAAATGTTGTGCAGCAAATGTATGTTAATTAACCACCGGGCGGGGAGTTTCACAAGCCTTGTAAACGCGATGTATGTTCGTGGATGACCAACTCCCTGTCAAGAGTGATTTTCTTGGGTTCACCCCGGCGACCTGTGATGTAGTAGTTCTCAGCAATTTCTTCCGATACAACTCTCAGGAATGCGATTCTTATCTGGGAGCACTTCTCATTTATCGAGTTGTCATACGGATCGGTCACCCGTATGATGCTTTCCCTGGCTTTATCAGGACTTTCCCGAAGTGTGATGTTCTTGTACAGGTTCATCAGTTCTGCCTGGTAGGAGGGCAACTCTTTGAAAAGGATCCCTTCAGGGTGTTTCAGGAACAATAGGTATAGGGCTTTCGGCAATGGACTCATCTTTACCTCTTTCATTTCGTAGTCCATCAGATAAATCTTGTAATCTTGTGTGATTCTCAAACGACTCAGTTTGCGGGTTGTTTTTTGTAGCTCTTCAAGGAATTCAATCAGTTTCGACAAGTAACCCGCTTCTTTTAACTCATTAATGCTTTTCATGAGATCTCTTGGAACCTTGAATGCAGCACTGTTAAAATTTGCGTCTGCAAGGTCATTGCCATATTCTTCTCCATCTTCAGAAAATATGCCGGAAAAGGTATTATCCCCCATCCTGAACCTGATGCCGGAATCTTCATCCTCACGGATTTCATTCTTGTTTTTTATCCATTCTATTTTTTCGAGAATTGCATCAATCTGTTTGGACAGATCTTCTCGGCTAAGCTTTTTAATTGGAGGGACAAGTTCAAAACAATACCCCTCATCATCCGTTTGAGAGATGTAGACAAAGGCCGGTCTATCGGTAATGATGTTGTATTTCTTTTTGATCTCTTCAGTCAGTTTCCTTAAATCTGCATGAATGTAATTACTGATGTAAGGATGATTATAAGACATCATTCTCTGAAAACCCTTATCAAGGAGTAGCTTTGGCAGATAAATAAATGGTATTCCGGTTTCTTTCCTGAACCGTTTTTGAATGAATGAATATTTTTTTACGATAGCTTGGTTAAATGGATCATCGGTACCGGATGAAAGGTAAATGATTGCTTCTGATTCGTATGGATGCATAGTGATATAAGATTAAGAAGCTCTAAAGTTAGGATAATTTCTTATGAAACCGGTAGAATCTCATTTGTTTTCTTCACAAGCCCTCGAAAATTGATTTGATAATCCACTAAACGATACTTTTCATATTAAATTATATCAACATTTAAAATTATGAATAATGGTAAATATTGTTTTTTTGTATAAAATAATGCGGTACTTCTTTCATTCTTTTCTAACGTGCATACGGACAAAAAATGAGTATTGAAGTTTTTATTGCGATATTGACTTTTGGAATAATGTGTATGTCAATTTAACTGTCAGATTAAATCAAAACTTATTCATTTAATCCAAAAGATTATCAATCACATCTCTTTTGATGCTTAAATCTATATCACGATAACGGACAAATGCCTTGCTTCCCTCTGCATGTCCACTCATAGATCCAATAAGGTTAGGGTCTTTTACCTGCGAATAGAGATTACCTATAAATGTTCTTCTTGCAATGTGTGAACTTGCAATTTCGTTGAGTGGCCGTTGTTCTCCAACTTTCGTCATGGGGTTATACCATGTTACTATTCGATTTACTCTTGCCAATGTGAATATATCTTTTAAAGCTTCGTTATATTTTTGCGGAGATATAAATGGAAACAATCTTTCACCTGGTTGATTACTATATTTTTCAACTAACTTCATTGCCTTACTTGACAGTGGAACTTGGACATTTCTTGGATTATTATTCACCATTTTGCTTGCTATATAGGTAAGCACTTTATTATTAATGTTCTTTTTCTTCAATTTTATCAAATCTCCTACCCTACATCCGGTTAGGCATTGAAAAATGAATATGTCACGTTGCACCGAAAGTTTATCATTGAAAGAGAAATTGTATTCTGCAATCTGGTTGCGTTCTTGTTTTGTTAAGTAAATAGGCGTACCATACTTTGCTGTGCCAATCTCATAATTCTCAAATGGGTTGTTGGATGTTTTGCCCTTCCGGTTTAAATAGTTGAAAAATGTGCGCACCTTTTTCAAAATACCTATAACTGTATTTTCAGACCTCTTCTTGGGTAATTCTCGATTGTTCAATGAAATATAAATTTCTGGATTGATATTTGAAAGTTTATGTTCGTTGTGAAGAAAATTTCTGAACTCACGTAAATGATCTTCGTTGAATGTGTGGATATTCAGCTGGAGATTTTTATACTTCTCATACCTTTGCAATTGACGTTTAACCACATAGTAATGTCTTCTTCTAAGTACAGATATATCCAATGACTCAGCAAAGTCATCATATAATGTAAAAAATGTTTCTTCAGTGTTTGTCTGTTTCCACTCCGTATTGTATTTCATATTAAAAAAATCAGACAACCACTCTTTACTTGGTTCTCCATTGTAATCATTATACGCTTGAAAGATTTCCATTTTTAGGTCCAAAATCGAATTATTGAAATCCAACCTCTTATCAGTATCAAAAGGTATACGGTCCTTGATTTTTTCTTTCTTGGCATCCCACTCGTTTGAATATACGGTAAGATTACTAGTGCCGAATAATTGTTTATCTCGTCCATCGATTAAACGAAATCTAACATTGCAGAGTATATTGCCGGATTTGTTGGTTCTGATGAATGCTTTTATCGTAGCCATAACAGATGTTTTAAAAATATTATTATGCAAATATATATAACTTGCACGACATTTGCACGACATCTATGAAAATTAAAGAAACAAAAATGAAAACATTTAAGACCTAAATAATTTTATGATCTTTTAAATAAAGGATTTCCGAAACATTGCCCATTTAATGAGTTTTCATATTGTTGCCTTAATGTGACCCCTCCGGGGTCACATTTCAACCAAATTAAATAAAGCTATCTCGCATATTTACTGCTTGATAGCTTTATTTAATTTCTCACTCGCTCGCACAACATTTGCACAACACATGTTCTCCCCATTCCTATTGAAATCCTTTGTAGAAAAAGAATTCACAAATTGACGGTCCAACCAATCTCATTCCTCTCAACTGAATCAAATTTACAACTATTCGATGAATTAGCTCGTGTTCTGTTCGACTCCTTCGTACCGAATGTTTAAATTATAGGCAGTTCATTTCATGTATTTGCTGCCGTTTTAATACATAATATTTCAAAATCCTTGTGATAATGAAATGGTTATCGTAGTCTGCGGAAAAGAAAATTAATAGCAAATAAAACGATTAATGCTCCAAACGCTCCGGTCAAAATAGCTCCAACCCATCCTGTGCCCAGATTGACACCTATTGACCCGAGAAGCCAATATCCGACAAAACTGCCGATAATTCCGACCACAATGTTTCCCAATAATCCCAAACCACTGCCTTTGAAGATCACACTTCCGAGCCAGCCCGCTGCTGCACCGATAATAAGAATTGCAAAAATTTCCATTTTATAAGTTTTTAAATCGTTTTTGAATCAGTCTTCGTACCCGCTTTTTATCACAGTAGCTATCATTTTGAATTGTTCGTTGGCATTGAAGCGATGCCGCGAATGAGCAGGGATAATGATGCCATCGCCCAATTTAAGTTTTATTCTTTTAAGGTCAATAGTCAGTTCGGCAGCTCCATCGATAATCTGGATATATGTATCGAAAGGCGAAATTTTTTCTGCCAATTCTTCACCAGCATCAAATGATGTGACCGTTATATTACCCGACAATTTTTTAATAATAGTCTTACTGAGTACAGCATTGGGCATATATTCAATGATTTCTACAACAATATGTGATTTTGATTTTTCTAATTCTGTTTTTTCCATCGTGTGCATAATATTTTTTTATTACTAGAACATAAAGAATCTGATATAACAAAGATAAATGAACAGGATGAAAAGAAGTTACATCACGAACTGAATTTGTTACATAGTTTACTGATTTCTCTCGCATCCGGCCCCTATACCATGTGACTTGTTGCTTCGTAGAATTTCGTACTATCAATCGAACCTTACTGAAATTTCTATAAATTTATTACAACTTGGCTTTATCAATATCGATACCGGTATCCGCAACCCTCTCCTTTGACATCTCTGAATAAAGATCCATTTAAAAGCATTTCTGTCAGGTTATCCGTTGCCGAGCGGATAATCAGCCACTGACCTTTTCCTAAGCAATTCCAGATGCACCTCAAGCGCATTCAACGGTTCAGAAAATATTCGAGAAAATCGCCGTATATAATCTCATCATAAGTCAGACCAGTAATATTGGCAGTAGCCTTGGTTACATCCATAATCTTCCCTTCGCTACAAATGGTTAGTAAAAGATCCGGACTGGCTTCTATCAGGCTACGGGGATATAGTAATGCGAATTGTTTCATTGTAAGGTGAATGTTTTGCTCAGATATCTTCAATCGGAGCACGATGTCTGTTTTTCAGCAATTTGAATTGTGAAGGGGTTAGGCCGGTTATTTTTTTAAACTGATTGGACAGATGCGCTACGCTGCTATATTGAAGCAGGTAGGAAATTTCGGTGAGGTTTAATTCTTCGTATAACAATAGTTCTTTCACCCGTTCTATCTTCTGAAGAATAATATATTGCTGAATAGTAATGCCTTTTACTTCAGAGAATAAATTAGAGAGATAAGTGTAATCATAATGCAATTTCTCGCTGATATAGTCTGAGTAATTAATTTTGGGAAATTCATCGGCATAATGCACCATTTCCACAATTACATTCTTAATTTTCTCAATCAGTATAGACCGTTTATCGTCCATTAATTCTAAACCTGAATTATTCAACGCAATTTTCAGGGCGTCACGCTGACTATCATTCAGATCTTGAAGGATCTCAACTTCTCCTAAATCAACTACAATGAAATGAAGACCGAGCTTTTTAAGCTCCTCTTTCACCACCATTTTGCAGCGAAGGCTAACCATGTATTTGATAAAGATTTTCATATCCTATAAAACCAGAAAACAGCAAACGAAATGAGTAACAGAACCGCAAATGTTCTTTCACCTTTTGTCTTTGAACTGATTTCTATTAATTTAAACACTTCGCGGAGGTTAAAGTTTTTTTTTAACTTTTTAATCCGATATTTATTTCATCTCAATCTCTTTATACCTAAAATGTTACAGAGGAAACTATTTGAATACCATCTGTGAAATATATAACTTTTTCTCAGCAATATGTAAGATTTTTAAATGGGGTTACCCCTACATTTACAAACATGAGATTTGACATAAATTTATTCAATGTTGGTGCTTGTTACTTCTTGTTTAGTATAAAAGATAACGTGGTGTTCAACGAGCTATCGCAATAAACAAGGCAATTAAAATTACAAAAGATGGAAGGATACAGTAAGTTTAAAAAAGAGATGCAATCGTTAAGTATTTCAAGTGAGAAACACTGTTTGATTCCCGGGATGTACTCTGCGGTGGAAACAGATATGGCATCAAATGGGCCGGAGCATTTAAGAGCACTTGGTGAACGAAAGATCAAGACTAAACAACTACTGACTATTAAGAAGATAAGCGAAGGGGTAATTAATAAGCTATACAGCGACGCGATGGACAGTTTAATGATCTTAACCACTAATCAGCTACGGAGCACATTAGTCGTTCTGAAACAGTTCGATTTCTGGCATTTTACCAGAGAGTTGATGAAATTTTACACGATGTTTACAAAAGGGGATGTACGCCACATGCATATAACGGATTTTAAAAGATCAATAAGCTATAACTTTATTTGCACTGTGCCTGACGATGGTGATGTCAATCTCATTTTTCTGCATGACCTGACCGAGGAAGTGATGAACAAAGGTGGAGTTTACAGCAGGTTTGTTGAAGAGATAGAACATATGATAGACGATGCCCCACAGCAAACGCCAAAGAAACTATTTAAGCGACTAAACGAAGATCAAATAAAATACCTCCACAAGAGTCTATCTGAAATGAAACTCATAGGGGATTCCTACAAAGATTTTAGCATACTCTTCGGGCAGGAAATGGGAAATATACAGCCCATTACGTGGATAGGTGAAGAGTACGAACTAAGGATATTATTAGTGGCACTGAAACAAAAGAATGTGACAGATAAAATAATAGTCGAAAATTCAGGGCTATACTTTGTTAATAAAGAAGGAAATGCACTAAAAGGAATCGATAAGCTTAAAAAAGAGTACGAAGATAGACTCAATGTGAAAATACTTATATTGATTCTCGAAAAGCTAGCGATTATAAGCTAAGTAATTGAATCATAAATTAAATCTTCTCTGGCGACCTGGCAGCGGCTTTTTTCACGTACAGCGATGAATATTTGAATCCTATCTGTGAAATATATAACTTTTTCTTTACAATATGTAAGATTATTAAGTTGAGTCACCACTACCTTTACCAACATGAAATTTAATATAGATTCGTTTGATGTTAGCGATCGTTGTTGTTTTGTATAGCATAAAAGATAATGTAATGTTTAACTAATAATGATATTTTTTTAAAAAAACAAGATGAAAAAAACAATTTTTTTTGTACTTCTGGCGATATTCTCGCTGGGTGCAGCACCTACTTTTGCAGCACATGGTGCCTCGAACAACAATGTGGCAACTGAAGCCACATTAACAACCGAAGAAGTGAATGTTCTTAAAGAGCGGGTTATAGAGATTCGCGAAATGGACAAATCTGAACTGACCGCTACGGAGAAAAGTGAACTGAAAAATGAACTGAAAGAGATTAAGGAAACAGTACAGAACGGACCGGCCATTTATATTGGTGGACTTTCATTGTTACTGCTAATTATTCTTTTGGTGGTTTTACTTTAATACAATCTGTTAAATACTTCGATGCATGCGAATGGAAAACAGGGTTCTGTAATGGATACATTACCCTGTTTCCTTTTTGTGTAGCCAGATTATCAATCTGTTTATGCGGGTAATAAAAAAAAATACCTTACTCGGGCAATTGCTGATAGCTTTACTTCTAATTATCGGGCATTGTCCGATTGCATCCTCGAAAGAATATTTTCAGCAGAAGGTGAATTACAGGATCAGTGTGACGCTCAATGATTCGATTCACGAGCTCAGTGCTTACGAGGAGGTGCAATACACCAACAATTCGCCGGATACACTCCGGGTGTTGTATTTTCATTTGTGGCCCAATGCCTATTCAGATAATGATACTCCATTAGCCAAACAGATATTCTCATTCAGTGGCACGCAAAAACTGTTTAAAGATCCGGAACTAAGAGGCTTCATCGATTCACTGGAGTTCAGGGTAGATGACCTTCCCGTCAGCTGGGAATTGCTTCCCGACCAACCCGATATCTGTGAAATAAGGCTGAGCAACCCTCTTCTCCCCGGCGGGGAGATCCTGATCACCACACCCTTTCACGTTAAAATACCCAGGGGAGTCACATCACGGCTGGGTCACATCGACCAGACATATCAAATCACACAATGGTTCCCCAAACCGGCGGTATATGACCGGAACGGATGGCATCCCTTATCATATCTGGACCAGGGAGAGTACTATTCCGAGTTCGGAGACTTTGATGTAAGGATTACGCTGCCGAAGCACTATACCGTGGCTGCATCGGGAGATCTGCAAGACAGCACAGAACTGGCAAGACTTGACTCACTCGCTGCTGACACCGACTGGAAGAGCATAAGGATGCTGGGGAAAACAAAACATATCCCTTTATCCACAACTACAAAAACACTCCATTACAGGGGAGAGAACATGCATGACTTTGCCTGGTTTGCCGACAAGCAATTCAACGTGATGAAAGAAAAAATCAAGCTTCCCGAATCGGACAAGGAAATAACTACGTGGGTGATGCTTACTGCCCGCCAATCGCGTTTGTGGCAGAAGGCATTGATTTATACCAATCAGGCAATCATGGATTTCTCACGCCTGATAGGTGATTATCCCTACAACAGTTTCACACTGGTTCAGAGTCCATTGAGCGCCGGGCTGGGAATGGAATACCCCGGATTAGCCGTAATCGGCCCAACGAAAAATGCCTGGACACTTGAGAACGTGATTACCCATGAGATGGCCCATTCATGGTTCTATGGGGCGCTGGGCTTCAACGAACGCCGTTTTCCCTTTCTGGACGAAGGGCTCTCCAGCAGTTATGAAGACCGACAGATGAAATTGAATCATCCTGATAAGAAGCTCTGGGAGATAATGCTGAAGTCGGAAAAACAGGCGAAATTCCTGCATGCAGACGAGTTGCCCGCAGAAGCGTTGCAGGAGCTGCAGTGGCTTATCCCGGCTCGCAACAACAGCGAACAACCGCTCAATCTGCCCTCCACAGACTACAACCGTTCCAATTACGGTCAAATGATTTATACCAAAGCCTCCATGGGGTTTACCTATCTCAGGGCTTACTTGGGCGATAGCCTGTTTGATACAGGCATGCGTGATTTTTACCGGCAATGGAGGTTCCGGCATCCCGGACCCGATGATCTGCGTACCGCCTTTGAAAAGCACACGTCGAAAGAGTTAAGCTGGTTTTTTGATGATTTTATCTGCACAACCAAAAGGATTGATTATCAAATAGTAAAAATCAGCAATCAACAACTGCTTGTTAAAAACAGGGGAGAAATGGTTTCGCCTTTGATGATCGCCGGGCTCTTAGATGATAGCATCTGTTTTGAAAAATGGATCGATGGTTTCCCGGGAGAGAGATGGATTGAAATACCGAAGGGTGATTACAGTGAAATAAAGATTGACCCACATCATATAATGCCTGAACGGTTCCGTCTCAACAACAATATCCGCACTTCAGGTCTTTTCCCTAAATCCAACCCGGTGCAACCGCAGCTGTTGGCAGGTGTGGAAGATCCTGAGAAAATTCCCCTGATGTATATTCCACTTGTCAACTGGACCCGCGAGAACGGGTTAATGGCAGGTATGGCGCTTTACAACGGTTTGATCACACCCAAACCTGTTGAATACCTGGCAATTCCATTTTACTCTTTTAATCAATCAAAGCTAGCGGGGTTCGGGAAAATCTCCTATCATTTCACACCCTACAACAACCTGATCAGAATGGCAACGTTCACGCTGCAGGGGACACAGTTCGGTGCTCCAGGCAACCAGGACTACCGGAAGGTGATGGCAGGGCTGGATATTCACTTCCGGAAAAACAGATCGACCAACTCCTTTCAGCATAGCATCCATGGACGTTTCACGCTGGCATCTGGTCTGAATCAGGTTTTAATCCCGCAACAGGCAAAGATGAACCGGTACATTCAGTTTGGATACAATTTTGAAAAAGACAGCCCGGTCAATCCCTTTCAACTGTTGGCTTCTTTTGAAGCGGGGGCGTCATTCAGCAAAATTGCCCTGGATTTCAATTACAGACAGAGTTACTCCGGAAGAGATAAAGGACTGGACATAAGGTTTTTTGCCGGCACAATACTGAAAAAGAGTGGTTCAAACAGCTTCCACTCGCTTGCTCCCGCGGGTAGAAGCGGACGGGAGCTATACCTGTATGAGGGTATCTATCCCGATCGTTTTGCTGTCTTCCCCAGTTCATTTTTATCCAGGCAGATCACTCTTTCTGAAGGCGGACTGGTGTCACCGGTTAACCATGTCCTAGGTTACAGCAAGTGGCTTCTTTCTGTTTCCCTCACGAGCAGTCTGCCTGGAATCCTATCCAAAACAGGGATTAAACCGTTCGCCAACGTTCTGTTCAACGATCATAGATTATCAACCCGTTACAATTCGCCACTATTCTTTGAAGCAGGCTTTAAAGCAGGCATATCGAGTGTATTTGAAATCTATCTCCCTTTGCTGGTTAGCAATAACATTCAGTCGGTCACCGGACCGGTGAAAGAGCGGGTACGTTTCGTCATCAATCTGGATATCTCAAAACAAAGCAAAGCGATTATCGAAAATTAAATTTTTAGGGACTTAATTTACGCCGCAGAACTGTTTTGGATAATACACATTTATCATAAGTTATGAACAGACAGAATCTGTTCGAGTTAACAAGCGGTCTACTTTTGGAGTGAAAAAACCACACAAGTAAAATCAGTGGGTTGTCAACTTTTTTTCATTGGAAATCAGTCATTTGAAGTCGCCTTAATTAATATAACCTGCTGAACTTTAGCTCGTTGAACAAATATTCTTTACCTTTTATGAGAAATAAATATTTTATTCAACTAAATATCAGTGAGTTATTGAAATATTTGTTAGATTTATCAAAAAAAAACAGTATAATTGTATAAGTATTCTTTAAACAAAATCAATTATCCAACATATATGGCAAAAATCAATGTTTCTGTGGCAAAATTGCGCATCAGGGGAAAACCTAAGATGAAGGAAGAAACCCTAACCTTTTATAACGGTGTATTTATCGACCTGGGAGAACTGGTATTGTTTACCGGAAAAGTGATTAAACAAATGTTCCAACCTCCTTTCGAATTTAGGGAATTCATCAAACACGGGTTCTTACTGGGTAACAAGTCGCTGGCACTGGTAGTGGTCACTGGCTTTATCATGGGACTGGTACTCACCATGCAGATGAATCCTGTTCTTGCTGACTTTGGTGCACAGACGTTGTTACCTGGAGTGATTGCTGTATCCATGGTGCGGGAACTTGGGCCGGTCATAACGGGACTGATTTGTGCGGGAAAGATAAGCTCGGGAATAGCTGCAGAGATTGCTGCAATGACAGTTACCGAACAGATTGATGCGATGGAAGTTTCGGGAACACGTCCCCTGAGTTTTGTGGTTGCCTCGCGCGTGATGGCTACGACATTGGTTGTTCCCATACTGGTAATATTCGCTGATGCGTTTAGTCTTTTCGGCGCGTTCCTGGCTGTGAACGTATTCGAAGAAACCTCGGTCACGCTCTTCATCAATCGTTCGTTTTCCCTGATGGGTTTTGTCGATTTGCTCCCCTCCACACTGAAAACGGTCTTGTTCGGTTTTTTCATTGGGTTAATAGGTAGTTACAAGGGTTACACCGCCGGAAAAGGCACAGAATCAGTGGGAAAGGCAGCCAACTCAGCTGTAGTGGCAGCATCGCTTACTATTTTCGTGATCGATTTGGTTTTCGTATTAATAACGAGCATCCTGTAAAGCAATATGGATAAAGAAGAGGTCATTGTTGCGAAAAAACTGTATAAATCCTTTGATAAGAATCATATTTTAAGGGGTATTGATCTGGTACTTCACAAAGGGGAGAACCTGGGGGTTGTGGGGAAATCGGGGATTGGAAAATCGGTGCTTATCAAGTGCATTGTAAGGCTGATAGAACCCGATGCAGGCGAGATCGATGTGCTTGGGACTAATGTGCTCGAATGCAACAGCAACGAACTGAATGAATTGAGAAAGAAGGTGGGTTATCTTTTTCAGGGAGGAGCATTATATGATTCAATGAGTGTACGGGAAAATCTCTTTTTCCCCATTCGGAGAACACAATTTAGGGACAAGAAACTCGATACGGAGGAGTTGATTGAACGATCGCTCAGAAGTGTGGGGCTGCTGGATGCCATTGATAAAATGCCGTCGGAATTATCCGGTGGAATGAAAAAGAGGATAGCTCTGGCCAGAACGTTGATTCTGAAGCCAGAAATAATCCTCTATGATGAGCCAACCACAGGGCTGGATGCGGTAACATCGGGTGAAATTAGCGAACTGATCCTGAAAATACGCGAAGAATACAACACGGCTGCTATTATCATCACACACGATATGAAATGTGCAAAAATTGCCACAGACAGCATAAAGATCATGGACGAAGGAATCTTCAAGGTAGTGGGGACGTACGATGAACTGAGTCGCAACGAAGAGAAAGAGGTAAGGGATTATTTTATTTAACAAACAGCAAGAGAAATGGGAAAAACAAAAAAAACATTAAAGTTGGGTATTTTCATTGCATCAGCCCTCATATTGTTTATTGTGGCGATATATCTGATCGGGAGTAAACAAAATCTGTTTACCTCCACCACCGAGGTGCACGCTTCATTCAAAGATATTCGCGGACTGATATCGGGAAATATTGTTCGTTTCGCTGGAATAAGTATCGGCACAGTGAATGATATCCGGATCATCGCCGATTCATCTGTCATTGTAAGCATGACGATTAGGGATACTTATACCGACTATATCTACAAGAACTCAGCAGTACAGATTGGACAGGAAGGGCTGATGGGTGGAAAAATTGTTCTTATCTCCACCGGTGATCCTGCTACGGGAAAGGTAGAAGAAGACGATTACCTGCCTGTGGCTGAGGGTCTCGATATTCAAGCGATGATTGCTCAGGCAACCGTGATGCTCGAAGAAGCAAAGGGTGTTATAGCCAATCTGCGTTCAGTCACGGATAAAATAGACAACGGCGACGGTGATATTGCGCGTCTTATTAATGACAATAGCCTTACCACCAATCTTAAGGATGCGACAAGCCGGTTGAATGCATCGCTGTCGGATGTGAATCAGATAACCTCCAAAATCAACAACGGACATGGCGACTTAGGGAAGCTGGTGAATGATGATTCCATCACCACCCAATTGAACACTATCATGGCCAACCTTAGTTCAACCACAAAGAATGCCGACTCACTGGTGAATCAGCTTCACCAGACATCCTACTCTATTAATCACGGCGAGGGAGTGCTTCCACGACTTCTAAATGACAAGCAGATGGGTTTAAGCGTAGACACAGCCATTGCTAATGTAGATCAGGGTGTAATAGAGATAACCAAAGCAGCTGAAACAATTGCCAACAGCTGGATATTCCGGTTGTTCTCCAAAAATAAGAACAAACAAAATGAACAGCAAAAAGAGCCATTAAAGGTGAATACAGGAGATACTCTCATCATACGTCCCGTTAACAGAAGCTCTCCGGAAGTTCTTAATGATTAATCCGATGTCCGGCTTTGCTATTACTTTTAAACTCTATCGTTACAATTTCTCTTCAGAAGAGATGAAGACTGAAATCAAAGATAATTAGTTTACGGACAGCCATATCTATACACAAGGTACTGGCTTAGCTACATGGATCAAGGATAACGCCGTTTACAAATACGAAAATCATGATTTAACTTACAAGAAACAATCGATGCAGACCAAAACCAGAAAAAAGTTAAAAAAATTACGACCAATGAATAGAAAGTACTCCAATACTGTTTTCTTTTTGATAATAATGTTGTTCCAAATAGGGTGTGACCTCAGCATTAGGAATGACGACAGCAGTGTCGTGTCAGGTATGGCAGATGAGGACTCTACAGACCACATAGCAGAAGAGAGGAAAACCCTGACCGAAGATGATATTTTTTTACAAAAAAGCATTTCAGTACGATCAATATTTACTGGATGATGAATACCCCTACAAGGACACCGTCCGGTATTTCCAATGGGAAAAAATAAAGGTAGAGATTGCCCAACTTGAAAATGCGGTAGCCAAAGGTGGCAACTGGGGTGTTTTAAGCAATTATAAAAACCAAAACAAGGAAGCGCCAACCATTGAAGGATTCGTAAGAAACGATTATGGCCGGGTGTCCGACCAATATGACGTAGAACGGTATCAGTCGGCCCCTCTTTACAGTATCGGGGATGAGACAAAGCTGATACGATATGGACGGGATGGCTGGCTGGTAAAAATTTTAGGCAGCGACACCACTGAGATGGTACGAATTGCCGGTGTCTCATTGGAAGGTGAATATTTGTTGCCTAAGCGTTATCTTATTTCGTGGGGAGATAGTGTCCGGTTTGACAAAGTGGTGGTGGTAGATGTCACCAATCAGAATATCACGACCCTCGAGAAAAATAGCGACGAATGGCACATTTTGAGCATGAATCCCGCGACTACGGGCGTCCATAAGCCTCCGCATGCCCAGGAGACCCCTACTGGAATCTTTGCGGTACAGGATAAGAAAGAGAAGATGTGCTACGTGAGAGACGGTACCAGCGTTATCGCGGGTTACGCCCCCTATGCTTCACGTTTTACGAATGGAGCTTATGTTCACGGTGTGCCCGTACAGTATCCGCACAAAAAAATCATTGAATACAGTTCTTCGCTGGGAACAACGCCACGCTCTCACATGTGCGTCAGAAACGCATCGTCACACGCAAAATTCGTGTATGACTGGGCGGCTGTTAAACAATCGGTTATCATTGTGATTGATTAACAATCTTATTCAATAAAATTAGTATATTTGGAGAAAAATTTTCTGAATATAACTATGCGGAAAGTCCAATTTACTATTTTATTAATTGTATTCTCTGCGCCCACTTTCCCTATAGGAACAAAGGAGAGCAGGAAAAACATCCCTAAAATCGATTTTTCTTGTTCCGGTTGTGAGCTACTTTACGAACAGATGAAATTGGAAGGATTAATTCAGTTTAATACTTTCAAGGCGGCGTATACAGGTTATATAAAGTTAAATATACAGAATAATCCTCTGCTTACGGTGATTGATTTCAATCTTCCTTCGTCCAAGAAGAGAATGTATGTGCTGAATCTGGTAAAGAAAGAAGTACTTTTTGTGTCGTATGTATCGCATGGACGGAACAGCGGTGGAAATTACGCCACCTCTTTTTCAAACCGGAATGGCTCTCACCAAAGTTCACTTGGTTTTTACCGGACTGCCGGTACTTATGAGGGGGGCAACGGCTATTCGCTGCTGCTTGATGGATTAGAAGAAGGTATTAACGACCAGGCAAGACCCCGCGCCATTGTGATCCATGGAGCCGATTATTGCAGCGAAGAAGTCATCCGGTCAAGCGGACGGTTAGGCCGCAGTTTCGGCTGTCCGGCACTGCCCCGGGAATTAGCAAAACCCATCATCAATACCATCAAGGGACGATCGCTGCTTTTTATTTATGCCAACCAATCCGACTACCTGGCTATGAGCGAAGTGCTGTAATAAAGGACCTAAAAGGAAATCTTAAAGTAGATTCCTCTTGATGCAAACCAGACATTCTCACTGATCAGGTCCAGAAGTGGCAACTTCCCTGTCGGGTCACAACAATCGCAAAACAACACGAAAAGGATTTCATTACGAAATCCTTTTTTTGTATTTTTGCACTTTAATTCAGAAGCGTAATGGAAATCTCAAGTAAGTACAACCCTGCGGAGGTAGAAGACAAATGGTATTCATACTGGATGGAACACAAACTGTTTCGTTCCAAGCCCGATGAACGTGAACCTTATACAATTGTCATTCCGCCCCCGAACGTCACCGGTATCCTGCACATGGGGCATATGCTCAACAACACCATTCAGGATATCCTGATACGACGTGCACGGATGGAGGGAAAAAATGCCTGTTGGGTTCCCGGAACCGATCATGCCTCCATTGCTACCGAAGCGAAAGTGGTTGCCAAGCTTGCTGCGGAAGGAATAAAAAAATCCGACCTTACGCGCGAAGAATTCCTGTCCCATGCCTGGGAGTGGACACACAAGCATGGCGGAATGATTCTGGAACAGTTGAAAAAGCTGGGTGCATCGTGCGACTGGGACAGAACCTGCTTTACCATGGACGAAAAACGTTCCGAAAGTGTAATCAACGTTTTCGTGGATCTGTACAACAAAGGGCTCGTTTATCGCGGTGTCCGTATGGTAAACTGGGATCCGCAGGCACTTACCGCACTCTCGGATGAAGAGGTGGTGCACAAGGAGGTGAACGGGAAACTTTATTACTTGCGTTATAAAATCGAAGGAGAAGAGGCCTATGCGGTTGTAGCCACGACCCGTCCGGAGACCATTATGGGCGACACGGCGATGTGTATCCATCCGGATAATCCTAAAACGGCACACCTGAAAGGGAAAAAAGTTATTGTCCCGCTCATCGGCCGCGTTGTCCCCGTTATCGAAGATGAATACGTGGATATGGAGTTTGGAACGGGATGTCTGAAAGTTACGCCGGCCCACGATGTCAACGATTATGTGCTGGGAGAAAAATACAACCTGCCGTCCATCGACATTTTTAACGATAACGGTACGCTCAACGAAAACGGAGCGATGTATGCTGGAAAAGACCGGTTCGAAGTTCGGAAACTCATCGAAAAAGACCTGGAAAATGCGGGCCTGATTGAGAAAACCGAACCCTATACCAATAAAGTCGGTTTTTCTGAACGAACCAACGTCGCCATTGAACCCAAACTCTCCATGCAGTGGTTCCTAAAAATGGAAGACATTGCTAAACCTGCCCTTGATGCGGTTGAAAACGATACCATTAAATTTCATCCGGTGAAATACAAAAATACCTATCGCCACTGGATGGAAAATATCAAGGATTGGTGCATCAGCAGACAATTGTGGTGGGGACATCAGATTCCAGCATATTATCTTCCCAAAGGCGGAGTGGTGGTAGCCGTGACAAAAGAGGAGGCTTACCAAAAGGCGCTTCAAACGGTGGATTACCCACTCACCATAGACGACTTGCGTCAGGACGAAGATTGCCTCGACACCTGGTTTTCATCGTGGCTATGGCCCATCTCGGTTTTCGACGGAATTAACCAGCCCGACAATCCGGATATCAGTTACTATTATCCTACAAACGATTTGGTTACCGGGCCCGACATCATTTTCTTCTGGGTGGCCCGAATGATTATGGCGGGATATGAATACCGCCAGTCTCCCTGTTTCAGCAACGTATACTTCACGGGAATCGTTCGCGACATTCAAGGCCGAAAGATGTCGAAACAGCTTGGAAATTCACCCGATCCCATTGAATTGATGGCAAGACACGGCGCCGACGGCGTCCGAATGGGTATGTTGCTGGCCTCATCAGCGGGAAACGATTTGCTGTTCGATGAATCACTCTGTGAACAGGGCAGAAACTTCAACAACAAAATCTGGAACGCTTTCCGGCTGGTAAAAGGCTGGGAAGTAAACGACACAAATGAACAGCCAGAAACGGCAAAAATTGCCATCAACTGGTTCGGGAACGTATTGTCGAAAACCATTGTCGAGCTGGATGATTTATTCAGTAAGTACAGGCTTTCGGAGGCATTGATGATGGTCTATAAACTATTCTGGGACGAGTTTTCATCGTGGTACCTCGAATTGGTAAAACCGGCTTACCGACAACCCATAGACCGGGCAACCTATCAGGCGACACTAGCGTTCTTCGACAGCCTACTGCGCCTGTTACACCCGTTTATGCCCTTCATCACCGAAGAATTGTGGCAGGCCCTGAACGAAAGGAAACCGGGTGAAAGCATCACGATCGCTCAACAGCCAAAGGCTAATCGGGTGGATGAAAAACTGATCGCCGATTTCGAAATTACCAAACAAATTATTGCCGGCATCCGTACTATCCGTTTGCAGAAGAATATTCCCAATAAAGATGAATTGACACTGCAGGTGATCGGGAATCACGATAGCCGGTTCGATACGGCTGTTGCCAAAATGGCAAACCTCTCATCGATCGAGAACCTATCGGAGAAGCCTGCCGCCACCATCGGTTTTTTGGTGGGTACCACCGAGTTCATCGTCCCGATGAGCGATAAGATGGACGTGGAAGCCGAATTAAAAAAGATGAAAGCCGAACGGGAGTACTACGCAGGCTTCTTGCAATCGGTGATGAAAAAGCTGGGTAACGAACGGTTTGTACAAAATGCCAAACCCGAGATCGTGGAAAACGAACGCAAAAAACAGGCCGATGCGGAAAGTAAAATTGCGTTGCTCGAAGAAAGTATTAAGGCGTTGGAGCAATAACCAATAATGCAAACAATCCTATCTCATATTTCCCAGGAAATCGGAGAAGGCATTGCCTCATACCGCTCCATTCCCGGAGGCGATATTTCTTCAGCATATCAACTGCAAACCGAAACCAAAAAGTATTTTCTCAAAGTAAACACCAACCCGTTTGCGTTGGCAATGTTCCATGCGGAACAAAAAGGGTTGCAGACGATTGAAAAAACAAAGACTATTGCCATACCGCACGTGTATGTAGTGGGGTCGCTTGAAGGAAAATCATTTCTGCTGATGGATTTCGTGGAAGCCAAACGTCCTGACGCAAACGATTTCAGGCAGTTTGGCACGCAACTCGCCCAATTGCATCGGTGTACTCAAAAAGACTTTGGTTTTTTGTCGGATAACTTTATCGGAAGCTTGCCGCAAAGCAACCGCCTTCATCCCGACTGGGCAGAATTTTACTGGCACGAGCGTATTTCCCCGCAATTAAAGCTGGCTTACGACCACCAGTTACTCCATAAAAAGGAGATTCCCTCGCTCGAAAACGCACTTCCGGTTTTTCGTGAAATTTTTGGAGTTGTAAAGCCGTCACTCTTGCACGGAGACTTGTGGGCTGGAAATTACCTCATCTCCACCGACGGAACCCCTTACCTTATCGATCCTGCCGCCTATTACGGACACTCACTGGTAGATATAGCCATGAGCAAGCTTTTCGGCGGTTTCACCTCATCATTCTACGACGCCTATCACGAGATCATTCCCAAATCAGGGAGTGACGGCCAACAGATCGAACTCTATCAGTTATACTACCTGCTGGTGCATTTAAACCTCTTCGGAAGCGGATATTATTCTTCTGTTACCTCTATTTTGCAAAGGTATTTTTAACGGACTCATTCCACCTTAAACCTGATTGTCAACGAATTTCCCATTTCATCCACCACCGTCAACC
>ENA-UOOK01003017-UOOK01003017.1-fermentation-metagenome-genome-assembly--contig:-NODE-3017-length-19736-cov-4.878614_pt1 | contig 19736 bp, 19 predicted proteins | sample MGYA00245777_ERZ724023 | MGnify/ENA primary metagenome ERZ724023 (study PRJEB28704, sample SAMN03018312) | fermentation metagenome | biome: anthropogenic terrestrial biome; feature: soil; material...
TTTTCATCATTTCATGTGCGCGGGCGGTAGCCAGCGTGAGCGACTACCTAATAACGATCGTAGCTAACTGGAATAGCTTTGCCCACTCGCTCCAGGCTTTCTCCATCAGCGCGCCTTGCTCTGCTTGCAAATTCTCCAGAGCTTTCCATCGTAGCCGGAGCTTTTCGGCGCTAACTTCCGTCTTCTCCTCAAAAGAAAGGTGACAGACCGGAGGAAAAAGCACACACCACCAATTACGACCCTTTCCTTCTCCCAAGATGACGCGGAGCGCTTGATAGCTACCGGCGGGTAAGACCCCAAACTCATAACTACGTTCCGGAAACTCAAATTCACCCATCTCTACAGCAACACTATAATTAAAGCCCTGTTTTCTAAGTTCATTTTCCGCAGTATGCGCCAAGTAATCCCGGTGGTCAGCCAAAATAGCCATCGCTTCCTCCTTGGTATTCACTGCCAGCAGTTCCTCAGTCTCCTCTAAAATCCGGTTCCTAACTGATAGTTTCACCCTTTGATCTTCCGGGCCATCACTATTGGCCATCACATGCAAACGGACCAAGTTGCCCGCGGTAAAGGCCACCTCAGACTCTATTCTTTTTAAGCCGGCCTTCCCGGTTAAAGTAAAAAGCAAACCACCGATCAACACCAAAATTAGTGCCGTAAACACCCGAACTTTCATTCTTATCACTCCCTAGCGCGTTCCTCGCCGATAAATCTGCGTATATGTTTTAAAGCTGTTTTTTCCAGCCTTGACACCTGAGCCTGCGAAATCCCAATCTCATCCGCAACTTCCATTTGCGTTCGCCCATCAAAGAATCTCATCTTTAAGATCTCTTTTTCCCGCTCATTGAGCCTTGACATCGCTTCTCTAATCGAGATTCCTTCCAGCCATTGGTTATCCATATCTTTCTCATCACTAATTTGGTCCATGACAAAGATTGGATCACCGCCATCATGGTAAATCGGTTCAAACAATGAGATCGGTTCCTGGATCGCATCCAAAGCAAAGACTACTTCTTCCCGGCAGACATTCAGCGTCGAAGCAATCTCTCCCACCGTAGGTTCTTTCCCATTTTTACTGGTCAGAGAGTCTCTTACCTGAAGAGCCTTATAGGCAATATCCCGCAGAGATCTACTGACTCGAATCGGATTATTGTCACGTAAATAGCGCCGAATTTCTCCAATGATCATGGGTACCGCATAAGTAGAAAACTTTACATTCTGTGAGAGGTCAAAATTATCGATGGCTTTCATCAACCCGATGCAACCAACCTGAAAAAGATCATCCACGTTTTCTCCACGATTATTAAAACGCTGGATAACACTTAAGACTAAGCGAAGGTTGCCCTGGATCAGTTCCTCGCGGGCCTTTTTCTCCCCAGTTTTCATTTTCTTAAGCAATTCTCTCATTTTCGCATTAGTCAAGACAGGAAGTTTAGAGGTATTTACTCCACAGATCTCTACTTTATTAGGTATCATTTCTAAAACCTCCACTGGTATATTAGGGTGGCCCTATTAGCATTATTGCCATAATTTTTTCAGGATATACTTCAGCCTCAACCTGTATTTAGAAAAAAAAGGTAGTCGTCAACGTTAACCTTCACTTGACCCACAAATTAATGAAAATAAGCTAACGCGCATTAAAAAAACACCAGCTTAACAGCTGGTGTTCACGACTAATCCCCTTCCAAACGGCGCCCGTAAAACCGTTGATAATAAGCTTTATATTCGCCGGAAATAACCTCCTCCCACCACTTTTTGTTTTGTAAATACCAAGCGATCGTCTTTTCCAATCCCCGCTCAAAATCAATCTCCGGTTGCCAACCTAATTCGTTTCTAATTTTACTAACCTCCAAAGCGTAACGCCAATCATGTCCCGGTCGATCCTGCACAAACCGGATCAGGCTCTCACTTTTACCCAAATTTTTAAGGATACTCCGCACTACCTCCAAGTTAGTCTTTTCGGTCTCCGCCCCGATATTATAGACCTGCCCGGGTGTTCCCCGGTGAAGAAGGATTTCCACCGCCTGACAATGATCCTCCACGTAAATCCAATCCCGGATCTGCTGTCCATCTCCATAAATCGGAATCGGTCGCTCCTGCAAGGCATTAATCAAAGCTAACGGAATCAGTTTCTCAGGAAATTGATAAGGGCCGTAATTATTGGACGAGCGCGTAATCACGACCGGTAGCCCATATGTAGTATAAAAAGCCCTGGCCATCAAATCCGCTCCTGCTTTACTGGCAGAATAGGGACTACTTGGCGCTAACGGTGATTCTTCAGAAAATAATCCTCTTCTCCCCAGCGTGCCATAAACCTCATCAGTGGAGATCTGCACAAACTTCTTAACTCCATACCGGTGTGCTAAAGTCAGTAGATTAAGAGTCCCCCGGATATTAGTCTCGGCAAAAATTAACGGCGCCTCTATGCTCCGGTCCACATGGGACTCAGCCGCAAAATTAAGCACCACATCAATACCTTTTTGAAAAAGTTCTTCCAACTGTTTTCGCTCATTAATATCGGCATGAATAAAGGCATATCCAGGGTGCGAAGAAAAGCCCTCCATATTTGCCACATTCCCAGCGTACGTCAAGAGATCAACATTAATCACTTCCTCGTCAGGGTGGCGCCGGAGATAATTACGGATAAAATTACTGCCAATAAAACCGGCTCCGCCTGTCACCAATAAACGCAAAGTTTAACCTCCCTCCTTTAACCGTCTTTTCTCCCCCAATCATAGGGGATCTTCATCTTCGTCGAAGAAGCATGCGGCGGTAACCGGTACTCATCGGGGTTTTCATGATTATAGGGTTCACTGGGGCAGTTGAGGACCAATGCTTCATAGGCGCTCACACATTTAAACCCATGATAAACCCCAGGAGGAATCTGCAGTAACTGTTGATTATAGTCGCCTAAATAAAATTGGTCGACCTTTCCTCTCGTCGGTGAATCTTCTCGGTCATCAAAGAGCGCCACTTTCATCATACCAGTAAGCACCACGAAATTGTCATACTGTTTGGCATGATAATGCCAAGCTTTAACCACACCAGGGTAAGCTGTGGTTAAATAAACTTGACCAAACCCGCGAAAGAATGGGTCATCCCGGCGTAAAATTTCCATCAGTCTTCCCCGTTCATCGGGGATTACTCTTAGACATTTCACCTGTACACCATCGATCACTAATTAACACCCCCCTTCCAATCTATGCTGAGGGTAGCTAGGTTAGGATAAGAAGCAAAAAACTGACCCTAAAATCTTTCTTTCCAACCTTCGTCGAGAACTTTTTATCTTACTGCTGAAAAGAATACCTTTGCGCCTGGCTTTAATTATCATAACTTCATGTATGCAAGTGGTAGTCAGCCTGAACAACTACCTGCTAGACTCCTTTTGTTCATCTTAAAATTTTAGAATATCCAGGAGGTTTTCCAAGCTATCTGGCGAAATCTATTTTTGTCTACCATCTTCACGCCAGTGGACAAAGAACTCATTCTGTTTAACTATTGTATTTATTTTTGCTAATTATTTAATTACGGAGGTATACACATCATGATCCGGAAACCGGCTCCCTACAAAACTTTTTACCAACTAATTATCGCTTTATTTTTTTTGTTTGCTTTTTCACCAAAAACAACCCTAGCCGGTGATGTTCTTTTCCAGTTAAATGAACGCGGTTTAACCCTGCTCAGTGAGAACCAATTTAAACTTGGGCCTTTTTCTCTCTTCTTTTCCCCCTGGTTGTATACAGAACAGAAAGCAACCTCCTTCGGGCTGAAGGAGGCTGGTTTAGATTTAGCCATCGGTCGCTTTCATCTCACCGTTGGCCGACAGCTACAATCTTTCGGACCCGGGCGCTATGCCTTCCCCATCCTTAATCCGTTAGGAGAAGGGTTAACAGCCGAAGGTCTGGATCAACTTAGCTACTCGTTTGCCACCAAAAAACTTAACTACAAAAAAATATATGCCTGGGTTCCGGCCACCGATTTTCGCCTGCTCTTAGGACAAAGAGCCACCTATGACCTGGGCCCCTTAACCTTTGGTTTTACCGAAACCGCTTTAGCCAGAGAAAATATTCCCGGCTTTTATTATCTGCCTCTCCCCTTCATCCCGGTAGGCCTTTATCAAGCAATTGCCGAGCACTGCCTGGATTTACCCGAGGCGGATCAGGCTCTTAATCTCTTAGCGCAGTTCGATCTAACCTTAAGACTATGGTCCGGGATGCAAATCTATGCGGGTTATTTAATTGATAGCCAACCCTTCCCTTATTTACAAGACGGCTCATGGCAACTTCCGGCCAGGGATAGCTCCCCCTGGAAAGTAGGCTACCAGTGCGGCGCCGAGTGGGATCGACCTTTAGGCCTCAAAGGAATCAAGTTTTATACCGAGTATACCAGAATCAATCAGTTCACCTATACTCATAACGAGCCCTTTTTTAACTACACCTACAAAGGACAACTGCTTGGCGGCCCATTAGGTCCGGACGCCGACCAACTTAACCTGGAATTAACCACTACCAACGAAGGCCCCTGGCAATACGGATTTGCTTTTTCGCGTCAAAGAAAAGGAGAAGGCCGGATTGGTGACGAATGGACTTATCAACCAGGGCAGACCGCAGTCTTTCTCACCGGCGTCGTAGAAACCACCGACCGACTGGTTCTTTCCGCCACTAAATATTTGGGCGTCTCCGATCAAGTCACCCTCTCTCTAAGCTTATCAAGAATTGCAAATGCCGGGCGCCAGTCCGGCGCTATCTCTTTTCTTCCGGAGATTGCCGTCTTAGGTAAAGTAAGCTGGAAATGAGTTTTTAGGAGGTTGCAATGCGTAAAAATTTGTTACTGCTGAGCATCGGATTGATGCTCCTGATGGTTTTTCCTTGCCCAACCGGCGCCATGGAAGTCACCGGCGCGCTTAATAATGATGGTTTGACCCTAATGAAGAAGACAGATCTTACCACCGACCACTTTTACTTGCGGTTTTCTCCCTGGCTAAGCGCGGACCTGCACGCAAATAAAGTCTGGGGAATAAAAGAGGCTTATGGCGATTGGGAGTTTGGTCCTCTAAGCTTAAGCCTGGGACGTAAAATTCTGACCTATGGTCCCGGACGCAACGGTCACCTGATTCTTGGTCCTTTAGGGACGGGGCTGACCGCCGAAGGTTACGACCAACTTGCTTATCACCTTCAGTGGCGAACTTTCAATTACCATAAATTTTACGCCTTAGTTCCCGAGACCGGTAAACAGGCGCTCCTGGGACAAAGAATCACATATGACTTCGGCCCTTTCACCTTTGGTTTCACTGAGACCGCTCTCTTAAATAACCGAGCTCCCTGGTTTTTCTATCTTCCTTTACCCTTGATCCCGGTTTATGCCTACCAACACTTAGGAATTTCGGTCTCCGACACCCCTAATTTAAATAGCACCGCCAATATCCTAATGGCCGCCGATCTGGTCTGGCGACCCAACCCCAACTGCCAAGTATATCTAGAATACCTCGCCGATGACCAGCCCGGAATGGAATTTAAAAATGGCAAACTCGCTTTTGCCGCTCCCGACGACAACCCTTGGCGCATCGGCTGCCAGGGCGGAATCGAGTGGCGGCGGCCCTTCAACCTCGAAGCCCTGGAGTTCTACGCGGACTATACTTTAATTGCCCAATTTACCTACACCGGCTTAAATCAGGATTTAACCTATACATACCAAGACCGTTTAATCGGCGACCCGCTGGGACCCGATGCCGAGCGTCTAAACCTCGAGTTAGTGTATAACCCCTCTCCTTCCCGGCGCTGGAACTTTGCTTTTAACCGGGAGCGCCATGGCGAAGGTGAATTAGGTGATAAATGGGTTCATACCGAAGGACAGACCCTAGTCTTTTTAACCGGGATAATCGAAACGACCACTACTGTAAAAATCGCCGCCACCAAATTCTACCCCAATTATGAGCTGACCTTAGCAGGTGGACTCTCTGTTGTTAAGAACCAAGACCATCAACAAGGAAAAACCGGCTATCTTCCCACCTTCAATTTACAAACAACATGGAAAAACCTCCGTCTGGTTACCCAGTGACGGAGGTTTTCTCCTCAAGCTACCTTTTCATAATAGTGAATAATTAAAACTTCAACATTGCTATTTGAATATTTATCTAGTAATTCTTCTATTTTTAAAGCCACCTCATGAGCAATATAGCTTTCTCCACTATGTGGACGTTTATGCCTTCTATTATCCTTAAAATACATTGAAACAATTATTTCTATCATAAATTTTCTTGGTACCATTCGATAGCTTCCGTAAAACCTCTAGTGAAATTCCAATCCGGCTGATAATCCAAACATTCCCGCGCCTTAGTGATATCAGCCAAACTATGTCTAATATCCCCCGGTCGCGGAGTTACATATTGGGGTCGTAAGTTAACCCCTAACTGTTCACACATCAATTGATACATCTGATTAACGGTAAAGTTAGTAAAAAACTAAACTCCCCGGTGGCGGTCGTCTCCCCTATCCCGGCCGGCAGGAGTATTGAACTCCCTTGAACCAACGGCGCCTCTTGCCCACCCGCCGCCACCAGACCGTTCCCTTCAACCACCGTCCAAATCGAGAAGGAACTGCCAGCCTGAATCTGTCTTGTTCCCTGCACCCGACGCCAGCTAATCGTGAAATGTTCATCGTCAAAAAGTAAACCCTCTTCCCTGCTATGCTTAAAAGACACAGGCAGCGGCAATTCACAATTGATCGCCTCCAGCCCTTCCTGCAGATGAAGAGGGCGGGGTTTTCCCTCGGCGTCAGTGCGTCCCCAGTCATACAAGCGATAGGTCGTGTCGGAGTTTTGTTGAAGCTCAGCCACCAAGATCCCAGCGCCCAACGCATGAACACAACCCGCCGGAATCGGCACAAAGTCGCCCGCCTGTACCGGAATCTCATTGACACAAGAGAGAAGTTCTCCGGTCTCCAGGGCAAGCGCCAGTCGTTCTTGATTAACCCCCGGTTTTAGCCCATAAATAATTCGGGAGTTTTCTGCTGCCGATAAGATATACCAAGCCTCGGTCTTCCCCGGAACTCCATGTTTCCGACCCACCTCATCATCGGGATGAACCTGAATAGAGAGATCCCGCTGAGCCCCGATAATCTTTACTAACAAAGGAAATTCCGCTTCCGGATTATCTTTCCCCAAAAACCCCGCCGGATCAATCCTGATCAACTCTGAAAGCGTCTTTCCTTGTAAAGGGCCATTAGCAACAGTAGTAATTCCTTTGGGATGAGAAGAAAGCTCCCAACTTTCTGCGGTCCGCTCATAAGGAACCTCCCGCCCCATCAACCGCCATAACTGCCGCCCACCCCAGATGATCTCTTGATAAACCGGATTAAATAGCAAAGGGTACCATTTCATCTTTCCCCCTCCTCCAAAAACCTAACGATTCACGCCGGTTACCGCAATTAATACTCCCATTCAAAATTCTCCACCTCGGGAAAGGCGCACAGCGCCTCTTTTAAAATCTCAGTAATCTCCTTCAGCTCTTGTTCAGTCTTAGCCTCACAACGAGCTACAATCACCGGTTGGGTATTGGAGGCGCGCACCAGACCCCACCCTCCGGGAAAAAGCACCCGCGCGCCGTCAATCGCGATTACCTCATGGCTCTGTTGAAAATTTTCCCGGAGGCGTTCTACCACTCTAAACTTATCCCGATCGGCGCACGTCACTCTGGTTTCGGCTGTCGAGTAATACTTGGGCACATCAGCCAGCATCTGATTTAAGGTTTGATCCGCATGGGAAAGAATCCGGAGCAGTCGGCCACCGGCATAAAAAGCATCATCAAAGCCGTAATACTCATCGGCAAAAAACATATGCCCCGACATCTCTCCGGTAAAGATCGCCCCCACCTCTTTCATCTTGGCTTTAATTAAAGAATGACCGGTCTTATAAAAGATCGGCTTCCCGCCCAGCCGCTTGATCTCTTCCACTAACGCTTGAGAGCATTTGACCTCCACAATACAAGTGGTCCCCGGATACCGAGGAAGGAGCTCTCGCCAATAGAGGATCATTAACCGGTCTCCCCAAATAATCTCCCCCTTATTATCCACGACCCCTAAGCGGTCACCATCCCCATCAAAGCCAACACCTAAATCGGCCCCTTGAGTCAAAACCGTCTGCCGTAAGGTAACAAGATTTGCTGAGGTCACCGGATCGGGTTGATGGTGGGGAAACCTCCCATCCGACTCACAGAACAGGGGTATCACCTCACAGCCCAGCCCGGTTAAGAACTGCTCGGCAAATAAAGAAGCGGTCCCGTTTCCGCAGTCAACTACCACTTTTAACTTGCGAGGTCCCAGTTTGATCTTCTCCGTCAGCATCCGCAGGTAATCCTCATTCAGCTCTCGAGCTTCCACTTGCTCTGCGCTAACCGGAGAGATGTCCATCGGCGCTTCCCGCTTAAGCTCCTCCATTAAATGATAAAGCTTTTTAATCTCTTCCCCATGAATGGTCGCCGGCCCCAAGGCCACTTTAAAACCGTTAAATTCCGGTGGGTTGTGACTGGCGGTAATCATCATCGCCGCATTAATTTTATAGAGTTCACGGGCGTAATAGAGGATTGGTGAGATCACTTCTCCAATATCCACTACCTGACAACCGGCCGCGATCAGTCCGGCCATTAAGCAGTCGCGAATGCACCCGGAACTCAGACGATTATCCCGTCCCACTAAAACTTTAGCTTCATTATGTTCCTGAAAATAGTGCCCGGCGGCTCTACCCAGTAAAAAAACGACTTCCGGTTTAAGATCCTCTTCCGCTAACCCACGGATATCATACTCCCGGAAGATCTCCGGGTTAATGGTAAGCAAGAATAATCCCTCCCTGGTTTTATCTATCCTTAGGGAATTGCATAACCTTAAGCTTGTATTTGACCAACTTAGAAAAGGCTTTTGGGGCAAGAGAGGCTTACAAAAAAATAACTCCATTAGGAGTCTTTTAGTAATAAACCTATTAAATTATATCAAATTATTACCAACTTTCAAGGATAAACATCCATTTATGAGGGAGAGTCTTCTTATGCTAACATTATCTTATGCGCCGCTTGCTCCAATGCTTGTTCTGGAGTGAGCTCATTATTAAATGCTTTGACAATTTCTTCGGTCACCTTCCCAATTAATTGACCTGTATTGGGTAAATGAGGCAGCGGCTTAGCTCTTTCCAGCATTTGAAGCAAGACAGGATACCATCGAAACTTCCTTTGCCCCGCCAGAAAACTTGAGCGTCGGGTTGGGTTCCCGCAATAAGCGCCTACTACTTGATCGATTTCTTTAGAAGTAAGATATTGCAACAATCTTTCCGCGCTTGCTTGATCCGTACACAAATGATTGATCCCAAAGGACCAGGTTACGTTCCAAGAGGTTTCAAGAGCGGCAAAGCCAATATCATCTGGATTTAGGCACCGCTCATTCATAATTTGCCCTAATTGTCCGCCCCAAGAAACCCCCAACTTACATTGGTCCCTTTGAATAGCCTCTAACACTTCCTCATTCCCGAAGCTCGCCACCTCTTTTGCGCAGTATTTTTTCATATCAATATATTTTTGTAATGCAATACAACCCGCAGAGGTGTTAAAAAGCGGCAAGCCGTTACCGTCAAAAGCGTCTATCCCTTCATTACGTAAATATGGCAAGAAATCTAAAAATATTTCAGAAGGGTGGGCTTTGAGGACAAAGGTCTCTTTATGCTTCTCACTATTATTCTTTACAACCTGAATCATTTCATCAGTTGAAACAACTTCAGTTAGCTCTTGGTTTAGTTGAGATTTTCTGTAAAGCAAAATATGGCCATCGCAAAACGACGGAACTAAGTATTTATCATGATTAAGCTCTATTTCTCTACGAATAGAAGGTAAGATATCTTCATAACCATAAGTTTCTTCAAAATCACCACTTAGTTTTTGGAGATAGCCTTTATTTACAAATTCATGTAGCCATAAATGTCCCGCCACCATTATAATATCGTATTTATACTCTTGAAACGATTTTAATAAAGTTGAATAATATTCAGACCACTTTACAATATTAAAGATGACATGAATACCTGTTTGCTTTTCAAATCTTCCGAGAAAATTATTCCCTTTTTCTACGTAAACATCGGTTGCCGGATCCCCCACCGCTAATACCTTCAAACTTTTACCCTTGATTTGACACCACCCCTTTCCGTATTACCTCACTGATGGTATCCCGCCGGCATTAATTCCCAGTTTCTTCCTGATGTCAATTAACTCTTCCACTTCTTTCGAATCCAGTTCTACAGGGGGACCGATTTGCTTAAGATAGTAGATAATCTTACAGTAATGCTCAACTGATTCCATTCTAAAAAAAGCTTGAGTCAGATCCTTGCCCCAGGTAAGTAGACCGTGATTTGCTAAGAGCACCGCATTGTAGTCTTTAACAAAAGGAGTAATGGCCTTTGGCACTTCTTCGGTTCCGGTCAATGCATAATTGGCGACCGGCACAACTCCTAAGTTAACAATCGCCTCCGCCAGCAGAGGACGATCAAGAGGAATCCTTGCCACAGCAAAAGTTGTGGCAAGGGGAGGATGAGCATGAACAACCGCTTTTACTTCTGGATTCAATCTATATACTTGCAAATGCATTCTCGCTTCAGAAGAAGGATGCGCTCCCTTAGTAAGCACTCTTCCATCCAGATCCATTTTTACAAGGCTCTCCGGAGTCATACCACCTTTGCTTACCCCAGTCGGCGTGAGAATAATTTGCTGAGCATTAATTTTGACAGAGATATTACCATCATTTGCTACCACATACTCTTTATCATATAATTTCTGTCCAACAGAACAAATCTCTTTTCTCATCTGTTCTTCATTAAAATAGGTTTCCGTTTTATTCATCCTCCTCTGCAAACAACTTTCTGAGGTTCTCTCTATAAGGAGGCCTTATAATCCCTTTTTCCGTAATTATCGCGGTAATATATTCCGCCTCGGTTACATCAAAAGCCGGATTATAAGCTTTAACCCCGGTCGGCACTGTCTTTACCCCAAACCCTTTGCCAATTTCATTCTCATCACGGAGTTCGATGACAATCTCCGCCCCGGTCGGTGTATTGAGATCAATGGTTGAAGTTGGTCCCAGAATATACATGGGGATATTATATTCTTTAGCCAGAATCGCCACCCCAGAAGTGCCTATTTTATTGGCTGTATCACCATTAGCGGCTACACGGTCACAGCCCACAAGCACGGCATCGATCTTGCCTTCTTTTATCACTAAAGAAGCCATATTATCACAGATCACCGTAACATCAATTCCTACTTTGTTTAACTCATAAGCCGTTAACCTTGAACCTTGTAGCAAGGGCCGGGTTTCATCCACGTACACCTGAAAATTATACCCTTTTTTATGCCCCAAATACATAGGCGCCAAGGCTGTCCCATAACCAGAGGTTGCAATCCCACCTGCATTACAATGGGTTAATAAACCCATTTCCGGTTTTAGCAAAGATAAACCATATGCTCCAATCGCTTTTCCCATCGTTTGATCTTCAGCCAAAATTTTTTCACTTTCATCCAGTAACGCTGCTTTAATCTCAGCTACAGTTTTATCCTCTTCACGCTCGAACCTTTTCATCATCCGCTCAAGCGCCCAGAATAGATTGACCGCAGTCGGTCTTGAGGTAGCCAGATAATCTTTGATCTCTACAAATTCTTTTTTAAAATCAGCCACATTAGTCGCTTGAGATTTTCGACTACACACGTAGAGACCAAAGGCAGCCGCAATCCCAATGGCCGGCGCTCCCCTTACCCTTAATTTTTTTATTGCTTCCCAGATGTCTTCAGCTCTATCTAATTCTAGAAACTTTTCTTCATTTGGTAATAAAGTTTGATCGATCAGTATTAGTTTATCCTTGGTTTCATTAAGCTTAGCTGGTATTACAGTCATCAGCATCTTCATACTCCCTCACTCTATAAACTTTGGTTTCTCTTTATTCCACATCTCTGCTATGGGTGAAACTTGTATCCTTAGGTGTCCCTTCAATACACGCGATTCTCTTTTACTAGCTTGATATAATCTTTTCCGGTAACTATTTTATGCCTATTCTTAATAAATTCTTTAGCCAATAAAATATTTTGCTTCTTCGTTTTTTCTCTCTTCGCATCATCAGGGATTCCATCAAGGTCTTTTACATGAGCAAACCCCACCGTCCGTCTGATCATCTCACAACCAGTCACCCCTGCGGTATTAACAATAACATCATTTATATACCAGTCTTTAAAACCCGGTACTTTTGCCATCTGATCGGTTACCACTTCATCCCAGAGTTTTAAGCTTTTTACTTTAAATAAGTCGATTACTTCACCCATTGTTTTTAGTAAATAATTAAGGTGCCGGTCTTTTGCTGGCCCATCTTCCAGTCTGGCATCAGTCGAGAGATAGTTCATGACTAGATTGGCAATCAAGGCGCCAATATCGTAAGCCATCGGTCCATAGAAAGCAAATTCCGGATCAATCACCTTTGTATACTTTTGATTGACAAAAATACTCCCTGTATGTACGTCCCCATGTAATAAGGCTTGCGCATTGTTCATAAAATCAAATTTCAACTTAGCAACTTCTAATCTTAACTCATCATCTTCAACTAACTCTTTTTTATGGAAATCAACCAAAAAATCTTCCATATCATTACGTCCACCGATATTAAATGGTTCGGTATAGACCAATTCTTCCGTGATTTCACAAAGCTCCGGGTTTATAAATTCTTTTACTCTATTTTTCTTCTCTTTATGTTCCATAACAACATCAGAGGTTAACAATAGAGTTTTAACTAAAAAATCAGTAATCTGCTCGGCGAAATTAGGGTAGATTTCAAGGTTTAGCAGTCCATAACGCATAATAATATAATCGTGGAGATCTTCCATAATCGTACAGCACATTTCATCATCGAACAAATAAACTTTAGGCACTAGTCCATCGGTTAATTCATACTCCAATTTAAGAATTTTATTCTCAATAGCGCCGCGCCCAATATCAAGTGGCCAATCATCACCCGCAGCTCTAACATAAGGTAAAGCTTGTTTAACAATGATACTCTTATTGTTTTTGGTATCCTTAACTCTAAATACCAGGTTAAGGTTACCATCTCCAATTTCACTGCATTTATAAACCGCATCATCAGAGAAAAAGTCAATCTTCTCATTTACATATTTAACAACCTTATCTTCTGTTAATTCATAGTATTTATCCATAATATTTCAATTACTCCTTTCGTTTATAATAAGTAAGACTTAAAGCTAGAACTAAGACAATACCTTTTACAATATCCTGTGAATAATAAGGAAAATCCATCATAATTAACCCATTTAACAAAACGCCCATTAATAATGCGCCGATTAAGGTTCCGAAGGCATTTGGCTTACCAATGCCAAATACCGAAAACCCAATGTAAGCGGCTGCTACCGCATCCATCAAATAAGGAGCCCCTGCATTAACCTCCCCCGACCCCAAACGCGCACCAAGAACAAGGCCTCCTAACGCGGCAATAAATCCTGACATCATATAGGCGATTAATTTATATCTGTTGATGGGAATACCCGAAAGTTTCGCCGCTTCCTCATTACTACCAATCATATAGAGATATCTTCCATATTTCGTCTGGTTTAAGAATAAATGGGCCAAAATAGCTACCACCAGCATGATAATTACCGGAACAGGAATATTAAGAATCTTACCTTGCCCGATGTATAAAAAAGCTTTACTCATCGTTCCGGGGGCGATCCCCCCAAGATTAGGAAGGGGCATAAAATTATAGATCGCTGATCCATTTTGGAAGGTAATAGAAATACCGGTCAAAAGAAACATCATGGAGAGGGTTGTTAGCATATCCGCGATGTTCATTTTAATTATGAAAAAGGCATTAACACATCCAATCAATATCCCTACAAGTAACGGTACAATAATAGCCGGTATGGGTCCCATTTCCCACACAACCATAAATTTGGCGGCAATTACAGACGCAAATCCAGCTATAGCTCCTACCGATAGATCAAAGCCACTGATAGTGAGGGACATAGTAATTGCCAGTCCTATTAACGCAACAATAGATACCGATCTAAATATGTTTGTTATATTACTAAAGTTCATGAAATTTTCCAATGTGAGAGAGAAAAAGAGCACCGCCGCCAATATTACAATAATCGTTCCATATTTATATAAGAAGTTAAATAAATCAAATTTTTTCCCATTACTCCCCATTTAGTCCACCTCCAGCCGAATAGTATAGAAGCTCTTCCTCTGTCGTCTCTTTTGTAATGAGTTCTTTTGCTATTGTACCGTTATACATAACATAAACCCGATCGGTTAACCCTAAGATCTCACTAAATTCACAGGAGGCATAAATAACGCCTTTCCCTTGCTTGACTAAACCGCCGATTAGCTCGTAAATTTCCGCCTTTGAGCCGACATCTACACCCTTTGTCGCCTCATCAAAGATAAATACTTTTGCTACAGATAACAGCCACTTGCCAATCGCAACCTTCTGCTGATTACCACCGCTTAAGTTCCTAACCAGTTCTTTTTCACCAGGTGTTTTAATACCTACCTTTTTTATGTTTTCACAGGAAACTTTCTTGATTTTGCCTTTGTTCATAAAAATGCCCCGGCAATAGCTTTTTAATGTTGGCAATGTAATATTGGTTTCCACTGTTTCATTTACGAAAATACCTTCTTTTCTTCTTTCTTCAGGCACCAATGCTAATCCGTTTTTCACAGCATCGGTAGGAGTTTTCGGTGTGGTATTTTTGCCCTCCAGAATAATTTTACCATCTGTGATCTTCCCTTCGCCAAACAGCAACTTACATAATTCAGTTTTACCCCCACCGACTAGCCCAGCTAAACCTATAATTTCCCCCGCTTTGACCTTGATGTTAACGTTCTTTACTCCTCCTGTTCCTGATAAGTCCCTCACTTCCAAAAGAGTATCACCAGCCACTGCCTCGACCTTAGGATAAGTATTCTCCAGTTTCCTTCCTAACATTTTCTCAACAGCTTGATCAATAGTCAGATCTTCTGTGTTAAAAGTACCGACATTTTTACCGTCTTTCAGTACTGTAATCTTTTCGCATATTTTAAATATTTCATCTAAGCGATGGGATATGAAAATAACACTGATTCCTTCGTTTTTTATTTTCCTTACAATCTCAAACAACTTTTCTGTCTCTTCCACACTTAAAGGGGCAGTCGGCTCGTCAAGAATCAAATATTTAGCCTTATGAAAAAAAGCCCGTCCAATTAAGACCATTTGTTTTTCAGAGAGTGAAAGCCCGCTTACCAATCGGTTGACATTAATATCCAGGCCCAACGCCTCTATTTCTTGCTTGGCGAATCTCCTAATTTTTTTCCAATTCATAAAGACATTTTTTTGCTGAATGATATAATCCATCATTATATTCTCCGCTACCGTCAAATGTGGAACCAGCGCAGTATCGACTTCTTGATAAACGATGACAATCCCATTATGTTTGGCGTCAATTGGATTATTTATTGTAACCTTCCGGTTGTTAATAAAGATATCTCCTTCATAACCGCCATAGGCGCCTGCCAACACTTTCATTAACGTGCTTTTCCCAGCGCCATTAGCTCCGATCAAGGCATGAACTTCTCCTGAGCCAACCTCAAAATCAACATTTTCTAAAGCTTTCACACCTGGAAAAGTTTTGGTAATACCTTTCATTTTCAGCATGATAGTCATCCTCGCATATTTTAGATAAGGATCTTCTCTTTTCTTAGAGTTTTTAAAGCTTGTCGACAGAGTCAACAAGCTTTAAATTATTGTGTGTTACCCTCAATTAATTTATTTCTTGTTGCCTTTTGACTTGAGACTTTGCTCTAAAGCTAGCATCCAGTCGTCTAGGAAATCTGTTGTATAACCCCAGCCTTCATAGTAATCGCCTAAATCAGCCATGGTAACACGTTTTTGTTTTTTGGGAGGCAAATCATCAGCACGGATGAGAACGGGTTTTAACGAATAATATCTAGGCAGTTTCTCGCCAGCAATTGCCTTTAAGCCTAAACGAATTTGAACTTGTCCGACAATTGTCGAATCCACCGCTGCGGATGATCGCCAAATCTCCGGATGCTCTTGCATCATGGCTAGATCTTGATCGGAAATATCAACAGAGTACAATGGTATTTTTTTACCCGAAGCGACAATAGCATTATAAAAGCCTTTAGCATACTCGTCCCAAACCGCATAGACCGCATCAATATTACTCTTGGTTGTCAATAAAGTCTCTAAAGCAGTCTGCGCTTTAGGCATTGGATTATCGGTTCCAAGGTCAATAGTATTAACTACTTTTATTCCCGGATATGTAGGCAGAATTCCTCCTTCCCAAATCCTATGCCTTTTATCTGTCGGCGGACAATTGGCTACCCGATTATAAACAACATTTCCTTCTCCATCTAATTCTTGAACTAACGACATCTGGGAGAGTAAACCCATCATTAAATCATACTGGTCAAGGGAGATTAACTTCCCACGATGGATTTCATAAGAGACATCAAAGTCATTATCAAAGACAATAATAGGTATACCCGCCTTTAACGCCCTAACGACCGCATCTTGCAAAGCATCCGCCTTACCATGGGAAATTAAAATTGCATCCATCTTATTGGTAACAGCATTATCAATTGCTTCCGACATTTTTGCTAAATTGTTATTGGCATCAACTACGCTAAGGTCTATCCCGTATCTCTTAGCTTCCGCCCTAGCACCATTAATATGCGTGATCATATGAGTCCCTGTGCCCCATTCTTTGATCAAAGCCATTCTTATCGCTTTGCCTTGAATTGCTTTTGGAATCTTCGCATCGCCATCTTTGGCGCTTGTTGCAAAAGTTAAACACGACACTAATAAAATTACAAGCATAATTGAGAACAAACCTGAAGTCAACCTTCTCATTTCCTCAGCTCCTTTTTAATTTATTTGTAACTTAGTGATCATATTATATCATTTATTTTTAAAATATGTCAATATTATTTCATAATTTTTATCGTTTTTTGTAAAAAAAATCATTTGGATTGATCCACACAATCCAAATGCTGCGAAAACCAGCTCACCGGCTGCCTTCTTAGACGACGTTTTTATTCGATAACGATCACCTTTTTAGAATCGAGATTCTTGTTACTTGCCTTTTGAGTGGTAATAAGCTTCTTCTCCTCATCAATTTGGGCAAACGTATACCTCGAATTTTTACCGATTTTCGTAGAATCACCGATAAAATATACTTCTCTTGAGTTCTTAATCGCAATCTTATTAATCTCAGCAACATCAATATTGGAGGTTGACACTCCCCGGTCAAACGTAATGCCTGAAGCGCCGATAAAACACTTGTCAAAGTTCATAGTAGCTACTTGGTTTAAGGCCACCGGTCCTACCAGAACCGCAATATCCGTCTCGACATAACCGCCTAGTATGATGGAGTTTATTTTATTTCTTAGCAACTCATTAATATGAAAAGCTCCATTTGTTACCACTGTTACATTTTTACCTTTTAAATGTTTTATAATATGATTTTCCGTGGTTCCCGGCCCTAGAAATATAAACTGACCGTCACCGACAAGAGTCGCCGCGTAACTACCGATTATTTCTTTTTCTTCTTTATTAAGATTAATCTTTTCTTCTAACGATTTTTCAGCAATACTTATGATCAATTTTGCTGCCCCACCTGATAGCAGTTCAACCTGGCCCTCCCTGGCCAATGTCTTTAAATCCCTACGCACTGTGGCTAAAGATACATTGGTCTTTTCTTTTATCTCATCTAGATAGACAATTTCTTTAGAATGCATTAACTCAAGAATGCTTTTTCTTCTGGCATAAGGTATCATCTCACCACTCTCTTTCATATTATTTCACTAATTTTACTTTTTCCCCAAGCTCAAGATCAAAAAATTGCAGAACAAGAATATCATAAAATTCTCATCTTTGCAATTCTCTAAACCAAATTTTGTTATAAACTTACAATGAAAATGTACTATTCCTTTAATCTACTTCTTTAAAACAAAAAAGCGGAGAATAAATCTCCGCAAATAAAGCTTTTTAAATTAAACAGGCTCCTAAAACATCTTATATAAATATGGAACAGAATCTCAAACTCTAAAAATCCGCTTTACTAGCCATCCCTTCTTTATAATTACTTAGGTATTCCCGGAAAAATGCCCAGAAGACGCCAAGAAATAAAGCTAATAGTCCGGCAATGGCCATATTGGTGACAGTCGATGGTGAATGCTTCTTGTGTGGCGCCACCGGCGGATCGATTACTTGAATGACCACATTCTCTTCTTTCGCCTCGGAAATCTTCGCCTGTTCCAATTGGGTAACAAGCAGCATATAGACCTGCTCCGCTACCTTCTGTTCCCGTAAGAGCCTGCCATACTGTAGCATACTATCAGGCAGCTCCGCGACCATTTTCCCAAAGTCGTCACATACCTTTTTCAAGGCGGAGAACCTTGCTTCCAGTCCGGCCACTTCAATCTGGCCGGTCAGATAGGCGCCAGCCAGTGTTTGATAGATCGGATTAACCGTCCTCGTCTCCCCGGATAAAATAAGTTCCTTCTCCAGCTCCATATTACGTAACAACTCTTCCCTTCCCGCCAACAACTTCTGGATGACCGGATGCTCATCCATATATGTCTTGCGGGCCTGGGCCAATTCCTGCTCGATCTGGGCTAAACCCTCTTTGAACTTACCTAAAAAGGGATTGGCCGTTTCACTGATCGCCGATTTGATCATTGGCGCTTCTTTAGATAATTGAGCATCGGTTTTCTTCAAACGTTCCCGCGCTTCCTTCAGACCAACTTCGGCCTCGACTTTTTGTTTTTCCAACTCTGCTAAATAGCCAATCGTTTTCGTGGCCTGTTCCGGTAAGTAGATGATTCCTTTTTCTTTTTGATAGGAAAGCAGCGCCTCCTCAGCCAGAGTTAGCCGCTCCAGACTTTTTTGATACTGTTCTTCTAAAAAGCTCTTATTTGTACTATTAGTAGTATTGATCTGCTCCTCAACCACCTGCTTATATTTTTTAAAAATCTGATCAGTCAACGCAAAGGCAGTCTGCGGATCAGTCCACTTGACGCTAATTTGCATAGCGCCGGATTTTTTATTGTCGATAGTGATTACATTCCGTAAATTTATGATATCCTCCGGCGCGGCAGGAAGTCCCTGTTCGCTCAAGATTTCGCCTAGAAATTTCCTGGATAGAATAATCTCACTACATAATTCGGCTTTCGTCCCCCCGCCGGAAAGTCCTGGCACTAAGCCTCCCAAAGCACCTAATTGGCTGCTTAGAGCTACCAGAGCGTTAGAAGAACCACCTTTTTCTTCTAGATAAAAAGTAGTGTTGCTCTGGTATGTTTTGGGGATATAAAAGTAGGTAATAATTCCTGAGCTAAAAACAAAGATAAAGAATAAGCAAATAATTAAAAAAATATTTTTTTTAATTATTGCAATAATTTCTATCAAACTAAGGTCTTCATATTGCTGTTCTTCCTGCATAAACAAACACCTCATTTACGCTCTTAATAATTACAGACGCAATCTACCCAAAAATAGCAGCAAATTTAGTGTATAATTAAGTACGAAATTTAATAAAAGACTCCAAAATGGTAAGTTGATGGACAAACCAAAAAAGGAGTGTTGTCCGATTGTCTACCATAAAGATACCGTAAATGGCAATAAAAATTTTGGGTGAACCAGAATCCGATGCTTTC
>ENA-UOOK01003019-UOOK01003019.1-fermentation-metagenome-genome-assembly--contig:-NODE-3019-length-19723-cov-5.856620_pt1 | contig 19723 bp, 22 predicted proteins | sample MGYA00245777_ERZ724023 | MGnify/ENA primary metagenome ERZ724023 (study PRJEB28704, sample SAMN03018312) | fermentation metagenome | biome: anthropogenic terrestrial biome; feature: soil; material...
TCAACACGAGCGACGAGCGACCAGCGACGAGTATCGAGAAGTATTTTCTAAGTAGTTCACTGAAGAAGAAAGATCTGTTCCATTAATTCTTGTACCGTGGTAGCAGTTTTCACTGTAATGCTATCTAAAACTGCAGGAATGCTCCACTCATTTTCTTTCGGAACATAAACTAAACTGACTCCGGCTTGTTTCGCTCCGTAAATCTTTTCAAAGATGCCGCCAACTTCTTTAACTTTGCCCTGAATAGAGACTTCGCCAGTTACGGCAATATCTTGTCGAATGGGACGCTGTAAAAGACAACTAATGATCGCAAGTGTTATTGCCACTCCTGCGGAAGGACCATCAATTTTGCCACCGCCCACCACATTAACATGAATATCGTAATCGGAAATATCCAAACCTGTTAGTAAACGGACAACAGAAGCCGCATTAAAGACGGAGTCTTTAGTCATGGAACCAGCGGTGTCGTTAAAGCGTAATTTCCCTTTACCTTTCTCTGCAGGGAAACTTACCGCCTCAATCTCTATGATGGAGCCAATAAACCCACAAACACCTAATCCGAAAATTTTCCCTATTTCTCCTTGAGAACTTCCCTTTACTGTTACATAGGGAGAAAGCCTGCTCGCCCTAATTACTTCCATTAAATCATTTTTATTAATCCGTATCTGAGCATCTTCTACTGTCTTATATCGTTGGTAAAGAGCAAGACCAAAAGCATCGGCTAAAATCCCAACCGCTTTTCTGCCTTCAATCGAGTAGTCGCTAATCAGGCTAGAGATCTCCGGATCTAGTTCTGCGTCTAGGCGCTGAGCGGCATCGGTCACGATCTGGGCAATTGATTTACTGGTTAAAGGCTCGAAATAAACTTCAGCGCAACGGGAACGCAAAGCAGGGCTTAACTCAGAAGGATCTCTAGTCGTTGCCGCCACCAAAATAAAATCAGCTGGCGCTCCCTCTTCAAATAATTTTTTTATATACTTAGGAACCCCAGGATCATCCGGATCATAATAAGCTGAGTCAAATTTTACCCTTTTATCCTCTAGTACTTTTAAAAGCTTATTCATAAGCACCGGGTCCATATCGCCAATTTCATCAATAAAAAGAATTCCACCGTGAGCTTCAGTAACTAACCCGGGTTTAGGTTCGGGGATAGCGCCATCAGCCAAATCCCGTCTTGCCCCCTGATAGATTGGATCATGGACTGAACCCAAAAGTGGATTCGTTACTTCTCGGGGGTCCCAACGCAAAGTCGTCCCATCTACTTCTACAAAAGGCGCGTCTTGAGCAAATGGTGTATAATGAACCTTCTTGGCCTCTTCTAAAACCAACCGGGCTACGGTCGTCTTCCCTACGCCAGGAGGTCCATAAACAATAACATGCTGAGGAAAAGGAGAAACCAATTTGGCCAATAAAGCACGGATGGCTGCCTCCTGCCCTATTACCTGTTCTAACGAAGAAGGTCTTAGTTTCTCAAGGGCGGAACGGGACAGAGAAATATGCTCAAGTTTTTCTAATTCAGCATATTTTTTTAAAGTATAAGGATTATCAGGACCATTAACTTCCTTTAATACTTGCATTTTTATTTCTTTCACATATTCTTCGTGTCTTAGTTGCATCCGTTCAGCAATCTTCTTCTCAATCTTTTCTTCTACCGTTTTTCTCGCAATCAAATCAGCAATCTCTTCTTCGATTTCATTCAAGACCGTTGGCAGGTCACCCGCTTTCGGAACCTGATCAAGAGTAGGATCTTCATAGACTAACCGTTGCAAAGCTAATACTCTTTCCTCTAAAACTTTGGAACGCATCAGTTTTAGAGCATCGAGCTTCCCGGCTTTCATTACCAGTTTGTCGGAACCATAGAGGTTCGCCAGGAGAGAATAGATGGCGGTTACCTGTCGGTACAACTGATCTTCTTGCGGGAAACGGTCTCGCCAGGATACACTCTGGCTCTCTTCTCCAATACCTCTGAGCGCACTTTTCACGACTAATTCCTCCCTAAGGCTTTATCGCCTTACCCTTCAGCTACCACATGGATCTCCAAGGTGGCAGTGACGCCCCGGTAAAGGTGGACCATTACTTTATGCCGTCCCATGGATTTAATGGGTTCTGACAGGTTAAGTTGTTTCTTATCAATCTCAATTTTAACTTTTTTCCAAATCTGGTCAGTAATATCTTTGCTGGTAATTGAACCGAAAAGTTTTCCTCCTTCTCCAGCTTTCATCTGGAAGGTTAAGGCCAATCCGTCTAATTTCTCGGCTACCTTTTTAGCTGCTCCTTCATCTTTAGCTTCCTTCAGCGCAAGTCGAGTCTTCTCTTCTTCTAGTTTCCTAATATTACCAGGTGTAGCCTCTACTGCTAATTTTCTTGGAAATAATAAGTTACGGGCATAGCCATCAGCTACGTCTTTGATCTCCCCTCTTTTCCCCAGGGCTTTAACATCGCTTAATAGAATTACTTTCACTATAAATCTCCACCTCCCAAACTAGATCCTTGGCCCATAATATCCTCTTTCTTCAGCGTTGGTTTTTCTCTTGCATATAATTTAAACAAGCAGAAATATCCCCGTACCACTTTTCTAGTTGATGTTCGGTTTCCAGATGGGAACGGAGTTGATCCTCAACCATGTTATCAAGTTGGTCGTAATTGATTCCCAACCTTTTTGCCAAAAAATAACAGGCCAGTATAATTGAAGCTAATGCCTGGGTCAGCACGCCCTCATCGTTTTTGATTAAGGCTTTAAATAGAAAAGAAACTCCTTCTAAAATCTCAGTTTTAAGCCATTCGATTGTCCGAAGATTACGGGCAATATCTACTTCCTGGTTGGGGTGGGGCATTTTAAACCCCCCTTATTTTCACTTCTATTCAACACCGGAGAAAGTTTTCCTTCCACTTACTTTTGGAAAAAGAAAGGAGGCTTTTTTGCCTCCACCTTTTTTTCTATCAATCACTAGAATACGGTAATAGCGCTAACTGTCGAGCCCGCTTGATCGCCACTGTTAGCTGCCGTTGGTGTTGGGCACAATTACCTGATATTCTACGGGGAAGTATCTTCCCCCGTTCCGTAATAAATTTACGCAATTTGCCAAGCTCTTTATAATCAACGTGTTCAACTTTATCAACACAAAAGGTGCAAACACGTCTCTTTTTTTTACCTCTTTCTCGTACCAAAATTTCACCTCCACATGACCGTTAATTTAAACTAAAAGGGTAAATCATCTAAATTTATCTCTCCAAGTTCAGTTGAGGAAAAATCCTCAGTAGAATCGGAATCCTCGGTCGCAGTAGCCTTTCTGCTCTCATTTGCCCGATCAAGAAACTTTACACTTGCAGCAATAACTTCTGCAACCCTTCGCTTTTGACCATCCTGTGTTTCATAGCTCCGGATCTGTAACCTGCCGTCAACGGCCACTAATCTTCCTTTATGCAGATGATTAGCACAGGTCTCAGCTAGTTTTTGCCAGACAACTACTGGAATAAAGTCAGCCTCTCTCTCCCCAGCCTGGTTAGTAAAAGACCGATCTACCGCCAAGGAGAAGTTGGCTACCGCAACCCCGTTCGGGGTATACCTTAATTCCGGATCTCTGGTTAATCTGCCAATTAATATGACATGATTCATTTACTACACACCACCTTTTTATTAGGTGTTTAATCTGATGATCAAATAACGAATAACATCATCGGAGATGCGAAGCACTCGATCTAGTTCTTGTGAGGTAGAACTGGGCGCATTCATCTCTATTAATAGATAAAAGCCTTCGGTAAACCCCTTAACCTCGTAGGCAAGTCTTCTCTTACCCCAACGGTCAAGCTTGGTGATTTCACCGGCGCCGTTTTTGATTACTTCTTCTACCCTAGCAATGGCTTTTTCAAGGTTTTCCTCATCTAGCTGGGGGTTGAAGACGATGACGCTTTCATATAATGTCATTCTTTGACACCTCCTCCCTCTGGACTTGCGGCCCCGATTCAATTATCGAAGCAGGGAAGCACACTATTTGATTATAACATCTAACCATCAATTAGACAAGTTCCCGGTTTCCTTTTTAATTTTTAGGCAAAGAAGTTTTCTCGAAGAGTAAGGCGCAGAGGTTATTCTTCATCTTGAAGTTCAGGATTTATTGATTTAATAATTTTCTTTAACCCTTTTTCTAACTTAACCCGGGGTATTAAGATCAGACGACCACAAGTCAGACATTTAAGTCGAATATCCATTCCCACTCGTAAAATCTCCCAATCCATCCCACCACAAGGATGCGGTTTTTTCATCTGAACCTGGTCGCCAACGAAAATTTTCAGGGGTTCTTTCATTTGTTTACTACCTCCAAATCAGCTAATTGCGTTGTCTTCTTTTCTACTATCCCACCACCTATATTGATAGCCTTTCCGTGAGCAACACACTATCTATTGTGGACTGACCTCAATTAAAGGAACAATGCAATAGCTTAGATCCTCCCCCTGTTTTTAAGGTTTCCTTCCACCGATTCCAACTATTTACTCACATTTATTAAATGCGAAAGGTGAGACCAATCTCACTTTTTGCTTACGAAGTAAATCATTTTTTGTTGAGAGCAAAAAGTTAGACCAACGACGAGCTGCGAGAGTATTTTTCACACTCAAGTCGCTTAGCTAATTTAACCTCATCCGGTGTTAACGGCATCTCCTTCCACTCAATCCCTAACTTTTCTTCTAAACCTTTAAGTAACACAGAAATTACCCTGAATTTATCCGGGTAATATCCTAAGGCCTCCTTTAAGCCAATTACTCTTTGTTGCAACCGGTCAGCTAGGAGCGGCGATTTTGGTCGCTCTCCTTCCTCTGTTAATTCCAATAAAAGTTTGGCATCAAAGGTAACCAGGATCGAACCATGTTGTAGAAGCGACCGCTCCCTTCGCAGCTGAGCACTACCTACCAGTTTCCTCCCATGGCAGGTAATCTCGTACCAAGACTGAGAAGCAAAACAGATTTGAGAGTGGGAAACCTTCTGCTGTCTATTCTTCTCTGACATTTGCACCGGAAGACCGAGAAGTTCAAAACCTTTTTTTAAACCCATCCCAATCCGCAAATAATCGGCAAGCACTGGTCCGAAGAAATCATTTCTTTCACCGGTTATTAAAGAATAGGTGATCTCATCAGCATGGAACACAGCTCGTCCACCTGTCGGTCTTTTCACCCAATCGATCTTCTTCCTCTGACAAAGGGCAAGTTGCCTTTCAGTGAGAGGGTTTTGGAAACATCCTAGGGAGAGCGCGGGTGGATCCCATCCATAAAAACGGATGGTCAGAGGAGCAGCCCCATTGATATAGGCGGTCAAAATTGCTTCATCCACAGCCATATTCCAGGCGGCGGTTCCTATTGTCCACGGGAGCAAACGGCCAATCATTTTTCCCCGATTAACTTCTGGTACTCCTGGGCGGTAAGCAGACTTTTTAATTCGTTGGCCTCTGCGACCTCAATCACGGCGATCCAACCTTTTCCGTAAGGGTCCTGGTTAATTAGTTCTGGGCTGTGCTGCAAATCATCGTTTACTTCTAATATTTCGCCGGTAATTGGAGCATAGATATCAGAAACAGCTTTAACCGATTCAATACTAGCCATTCCAGCTTTGGCTTTAAACTTTTCACCTACTGCTGGAAGATCAATATAAACAACATCACCTAGTTCCTCTTGAGCATATTCAGTTATTCCTACTGTTACCCGATCGTTTTCCACCTGTACCCATTCATGATCTTGGGTATATTTTAGATTAGACGGAACCATGATTTTCAACCCCCATTCCAGTATTCCTTTATTCCCTAAGATTAAAGTACCAGACTTTTATGTTTATCATATAATGAAGGGACCAACTTGTAAAGAGCTAGCAAAGATTTTTCCCAAAAGGAGGGTAATTTATGTGCCACTTATTAGCCTGTGTTTTAAATCCTTTTCTTAAAAGAAAAGGAAAAACAATGATCCTGATCTTTCAACGACATAAATAAGTCCGAAAAGCCTCCGTCATCGGAGGCTTTCCTAATCGAATAAGTGTATAATTACATAATTATTTCCGACTGACCCATGATATTAGTCATAATCATTTTCTTTAGGGACTAATTTTAAGATCGATGATCATATATTTATTGTCAAAGACCTTATGTGTGGTGGCAATATTATTATTTCAAATTCATTTGCCAACCATGTAATTCCTAGTTATAATTAAAAGAAATATCTTCTTCACCTATTTTATTTCTATAATAATGAAGCAAAAAGTAAAAAAAGCACCTTGTTGCGGAGGAGAAAATGACCACTAAACCATCTTCTAATCATTCCCCAATCTTTTCCGTCCTGGCGAAGTTCTTTTTTTCACTGGGACACGTTGTTTTAAGTTTTCTCTCAATGATTGGAGAAGTTTTCTTATATTATTTACATAGTCTTCGCTCTTTACTCCGGGGAAGCCTTGATTGGGAGAGAACTTTCTTAGAAATGAACGCGATTGGTGTTAATTCTTTACCGATTGTAATCATTATCTCTTCTTTCACTGGAATGGTAATTTCACTCCATTTAAGTAAAGCCTTTGTCGATTTCGGAGTAACTTCACAGATGGGTCACTTATTGACCCTAGCTTTTTCTCGGGAGCTTGCTCCGGTTTTAACTGGGGTAGTAGTGGCCGGAAGAGCCGGATCCGCTATAGCTGCCGAGATTGGTTCGATGTCCGTTACCGAACAGCTTGACGCCTTAAAAACCCTTTCTACAGACCCCATCGATTTTTTGATCGCTCCCAAGATCTTTGCTTCATTTTTGATGCTGCCGTTATTAATTGTTATTGCTAATATTTCTGGGGTATTAGCTGGGATGTGGCTTGCAGTTCATTTTAAAACGATTACCGTCTTAACTTTCCTGGATTCAATTCTCACCTATATTAAACCTTGGGATTTTATTGGTGGCATCATCAAGGGCTTCTTCTTTGGTTTAATTATTGCCGGCATCGGAACATACTATGGCTCTCATACGGAAAACGGCGCTGCCGGTGTCGGAGTATCCACTACCAAAACTGTGGTCGCCAGTACAATCTTCCTGTTTATCATCAATTATTTTCTATCTGCTTTCTTATATGAATTATAAGATAACGACTTTTTTAAGGAGTCGTCCGATGATTTATCTTGAAAATTTATGTTATTCCATTTCCGGAAGAGAGATCCTTTCCAACCTCACCCTTACAGTGCCTGCTGGGAAAACCTTAGTAATCATTGGTCCAAGCGGATGCGGAAAAAGCACCTTACTCCGTTTGGTAATGGGTTTAATTCAGCCCACCGCCGGTCGGATTCTCATTAACGGCCATCCGCTGACAGCCCCCCTTGCTCACAAAAACAGCCATTCCAGAGGCATGGTTTTTCAATCCTCTGCTCTTTTTGATTTTTTGTCCGTTTATGAAAACATCGCCTTTGGGTTAAGAAGAAAAAGAACTTTAACCGAAGATGAAATAAGAGAACGAGTAGGCCGTGAACTAGCACATGTGGGTTTAGGTGATGATCCGTCACTCCCTGATAAGATGCCTGCCGAACTCTCCGGCGGTATGAAAAAAAGAGTAGCCATCGCCCGTACCTTAGCGATGGACCCTGAGATCATTCTTTATGATGAGCCCACAACTGGTCTTGACCCAATTATGGCCGGACTGATTAACGAACTGATTCTTCTCGTTCAGCAGCAATTAAATGTCACCTCCCTGCTCGTGACCCATGATCTCTCCACAGCTCTCCGGGTAGGGGATGAGATTGGACTGCTTTTTCAAGGGAAAATTATCGAGATCGGTCCGGCGCAAGAAATAATGGATTCCACTAATCCTATCCTCCGCCAATTCATTCAAGGCGACCCCCTTGGTCCGATTAGAACAAACGGAGAGTGGTGAAGTAGCTATGTTACTGAATTTAGAGGCAAAAGTGGGGCTCTTTGTGGTCATCGTTGTTACCCTGTTAATTGTCGGTCTCATGTGGCTAAGCGGCAGTCGGATTATCGACCGTGGTTACCAAATAGAAGCAGAGTTTGAACATGTAGGCGGACTGCGCCCCGGAGCCCCGGTACAAATGTCCGGGGTAGATATTGGTCGGGTTGGCGATGTCTTACTGACACCAACAGGGAAAGTAATTGTTCGTTTAAAGCTTAAACCCGGTGTCCGGCTCAATACCGGTTCGATTCCAACCATCAGTACCGCAGGAGTCCTTGGCGAAAAAATGATTGAAATTCTTCCCGGAGAAAAAACATCACCTCTTACCGCCGGGACTACGCTCCAAGGGATCGAACCGTTTTCGACTGAACAATTTCTCCAGGAATCCTTGGGCTTACTCTCCTCTGTGAAGAGGGTTACCGATTCCCTCGAACAGCTCCTTTCTGACCAGGAGCTGGGCAAGAGAGTAATGAAAACTACAGTTGATCTGGAGACGATCTCAGAAAATCTGGCTATGTTCAGCACTGAGCTTAGTACCATAAACTTGCTTACCATTATCAATAATCTTGAGGAAATTACTACCGGCTTAACTAAGATCGAATATGAAAAAGCAAACAAGATTCTCACATCTTTGTCGGAAACACCTGCGCTTTTCTCCCAATTAAATAATTTCTTAACCGGTCTTGATTCCTTACAAGCAGAGCTTAACATCTTCCTGGCCGAACTCCGCGCTGATGGTCAAACTTCTAGTGCGATTAAGAATATCCTCACTGAGCTAGAACCAACGGCCACCAATTTAAACGAACTCTCCGCTCAACTAGTCACCGGGGATCCTAATCTTGCGGATCTACTCCTCGAAACCAAAAAAATGTTAGAGTCGATTAACTCCATAACTAAAGGAATAAATAATTTACTTAATGAAACCGCTAACGAAGAAAATACTGAGATCTTTAAAAGTTCTTTGGAGAAAGCCGGGCGAGTGCTTAACCTGGCAGATGAGTTCTTTGAAACTTACGATCGACTTTCTTTCTCTAATCAACTTGCCTTTTCTACTACCCAACAAAACTGGGGGTTTGATTACCAATCTAAACTATCTTGGGATACTGGACAATTTCTCCTCTTCTCCTGTGAGGATTTTGGTGATCAGAACCTGCTTTCCTTCCAGTATGGAATAGATGAGCAACCCTGGCAGTTTCGCTTAGGTATTCTTCATAATTGGTTGGGAATGGGGCTCAATTATAATTTCCAGAAGCTTAACCTCCAAGCTGATCTCTGGCAACCTCACCATCCAGTCCTTGACTTTTATACTAAGTATCAGCTGAACCCTATCCATCTTAATCTGGGTTTCCAGAACTTGTTATCAGCCTCTCGCCAATGGTATTTTGGGTTAGGATGGACTTTTTAGTATCAACCGGGTTTCTTTTATATTTTGGAAACCCTTTCCACGATAACAGGAGCTACTCCAGCTACAATCAGAGACTTAATTACGTCTCCTACCATAAAGGGGATCATTCCTAAGATGATTTTTAAGAGCGGAACAGGATTCTTCAAAACCAAGATATTAATCAAATAAATGTAAGGAATTCCCATTAAATAGATGGCTACCATCCCCACCAGGGACAAGAGAAAAGAATTAAAAAAAGATAATTTTACGAACTTGCTTCCCAGCCATCCCACCAGGGCAGCAGCTAACACAAATCCAAGGATAAAGCCAAATCCAGGTCGTAACAAGTACCCGGGACCTCCCCCCTGAGTAAAAACTGGAACCCCAATTATTCCAAGTAAGACATAAATTCCTTGGCTAAGCGCGGCGTATCTTGCTCCTAGGATTAAGCCGGCCATAATCACCATTAAAGTCTGTAAAGTAAAAGGGACCGGGGGAAGAAAATCAATTCGTAAATAAGCGCCAATCCAAGTTAAAGTTGAAAAGAGAGCAATTAAGACCATTCTCTCTGTACGGTTACGTTTTACGATCCAAGACACTAACCTTACCTCCTTAAGGGGCTAACACTCAATTAGCTTTAATCTTTTTACTTTATTTCCTTAAAACCATCAAGTTTTAAGACTGTTCTTTGTTAAAAAGATTCACATCGCCCGATAGCACTTTTACTCTTTTTCCATCCTGTTCTAAGATGAGACCTCCATCATCCGCAATCTCCACCGCTCTACCATAAAAAATTTTAGCCCCATTATCCACTTCGACCTGCTGACCTAAAGTAACTGTATATCTTCGACAGTAATCCAGAACCTGAGCGAAACCCTCTTCTAAAGAGCGTAAATATTCCTCCTCAAACATCTGAAAATACTGGCAAAGAAGGGCTTGGCGATCAACAGCGCGCTCGTTAACCATCAATAATGAGCCCGCTTTCTCCCGCAGATCCTCCGGAAAGTCTTCACGCTTTTGGTTGACATTAATCCCCACCCCTAAAATAACATGTTCCAAGCGCCCCATCTCTCCCACCAGTTCGGTAAGGATCCCGGAAATTTTTCTCCCTTTTAAATAAAGATCATTAGGCCATTTTACCAAGGGGCGAACCCCTAATTCGGCATAGATCGCCCGTGACAGGGCTACTGCCGCTACTAAAGTTAACTTAGGAAGCTGAATTGGTGGTATTTTAGGGTTGAGAATGATACTCATCCAAATTCCTGTTCCGGGAGGAGAATGCCATTTCCTTCCCAGTCGACCTCGGCCTTTAGTCTGGCTTTCCGCTATGATCACTGTGCCTTCAGGAGGAGAAGTAGCCAGTAACTCCTTAGCCCGTAAGTTAGTTGAAGGTAATTCATCATAATACTCCATTGTTTTACCGACTAGTTTAGTATTAAGACCTTTCCTCACCTCCCACGGATAAAGTTTATCCGGTCGGGAAATAAGCTGATATCCTTTACGGGGGTTAGCATTGATTTCATAACCTAGTTTTCTTAGCGTCTCCACCTGTTTCCAGATAGCGGCGCGTGTCACCCCTAAACGCCCTGCCAACACCTGCCCAGAAACAAATTCTTTCTGAGCCAATAATTCAATCAATTCAGCGAGCTGCAGCATCAAATCAACCTTCATTTCGATCTTTTTATCATGTAAAGTTTAGTCGATTCCCCTCCTATTGTCAACCATAATGTTTTTTTGTGTTTACAAATGAAGCTTTGATTTAAATTATTTCATGATCCAAAAGGTGGCCGGCATAAACATCATTTTTTTAATTGCATTATTTGGAGAAAAAGGGTAAAATACAGATAACTATTCTACGGAGTCAGGTTCGCCTCACTCCAAAGAACAAGACAACCAATACCTTTAACCTGAGGCCAAGGCTTTGCCTGAAGCAAAGGGGTGTGTTTAGTCAAGTTAATGTTGACGTAGACAACTACCTTAAAGTCTAGCCTATCTCAGGATAGGCTCTTTTAATTTGGAGGGGTCGTCATGGAGGCAAAAAGAATCGGTGTTATTGGAATCGTCATTGAAAATCCCCCTGCGGTTCAAGAAGTACTCAACCAGTATATCAGTGACGCCGGGCAGATTATCATTGGACGGATTGGTGTTCCCTACCGAGAAAGAAATGTTGCCCTTTTAGCTTTGTTGGTTGATGGGTCAAACGATGAAATCAATTCTTTAACCGGTCGTTTAGGCTCACTTCCCGGAGTCAATGTTAGGGCAGCCTTGGCCAAAAATTAAACTGGAGGGATTATTTATGTGGAAAAAATCTCTGCTCGTGTTGTTTCTCATCTCTGTTCTGCTCCTCACTTGCCCTTTAATGGCCATGGAAGAGAGTAAGGTCAATGTGATGGTTCTTTCTGGCACTACCGGTCTTTCTCTCCTAAAAATGCTGGAAGAAAAGCCAACTCTGGAACCAGGTGTCACTATTAATTACACCGTTGTTAAAAATCCTGATCAGATGGCCGCGAAGATCATTTCCGGGGAAGCTGACATTGCCGCTGTCCCTACCAACCTGGCTTCGATCCTTTACAATCGAGGTATCCCCATTCAATTAGCGGCTATTACCAATTGGGGCGTTATGTATGTAGTGGGGCAGGATGCGCAAATTTCGTCCTGGAAAGAGCTTAAAGGAAAAGTAATTGGGGTTACCGGTAAGGGAAGCACCCCCGATATTCTCTTCCGCTATCTCTTAAAGGCTAATGGTTTGGATCCGGATCAGGATCTGCAGATTCAGTACTATCCTACTCCGGCAGAACTAGCTCAATTGGCAATCGCCGGAAAAGTCCAAGTTGCCACCCTACCGGAACCCTGGGTTACTGAGGTGATTACCAAGAACTCCGCCTTTAAAGTACTCCTTGATTACCAACAGGAATGGGAACGGTTGGAAAAGAGGAAAGAAGCCTATCCACAAAGCGCGTTAGTAGTTAATACCCGATTGGCGCAGGAGAAACCAATATTTGTCAAGAAATTTCTAAAACAAGCTAGTGCTTCCAATGCTTGGGTAGTAAATAACCCCACGACTGCTGGCCAACTGGCCCAAACTCATATTTTTATCTCTGCTGAAGCAGCCCGGGAAGCTATTCCCCGCTGTAACCTGCGTTTTATCGAAGCTAATCAGATTATAGAAGAAATTGAGTACTATCTAAATAAGCTTCTTTCTTTCCAACCGCAATCAATTGGGGGGAAATTACCCGATGAAGGATTTTACCTACAAAAATAGTCTGATTACCTCTGGTTCAATCTTAACTTTTGTTCTTAGCTGGCAATTTGCCTCTAGTTTGGTTGGGAAGGAAATTATCCTTCCCAGCCCACTTCTTGCTTATCAAACTCTTGTTTCTTTGATTGGCTCCAAGGGGTTCTGGCTCCATCTAAGCGCCACTCTACTAAGGGGAATGGTCGGGTTTAGCCTTTCCTACCTGGTAGGTTTAGTCATCGGTCTTTTCTCTGGTCTTAACCAAAACTTTAAAGCTTTTTTCCAACCTTGGTTGGCTGTAATAAGAAGTACGCCCTCAATGGCCTTAATTGTGCTCTCTTTAATCTGGTTCCAATCAAATTCCGTCACTCTCTTCGTTACTTTTTTAGTGGTTTTCCCGATTATTGCCCAGAATGTTGCCGAAGGTATTCACCGGGTTGATCCTAACCTCAAGGAAATGGCCCGACTTTACCAAGTCCGCTCCTCAAGGGTCCTGCGCGAGATGTATCTACCCGCTATCCTTCCTTATCTGGCGGCGGGAGGGGCCGCCGGCCTCGGTTTAACCTGGAAGGTAATGATCGCCGCCGAAGTCATTGCCAACCCCAAAACCGGTATTGGGACCCAGATGGATACTGCGCGAGTCTTTTTGCAAACCCCTGAGGTTTTTGCTTGGACGATAGTTGTGGTGACGATTGGTCTTTGTTTCGACCAGCTTCTAAATTTAATTATTCGTAAACAATTTTTGTTTTGGGAGTGACCAAATGAGCAACCAACTCGAGTTCACTCTAAAAGAGATTAGTAAATCCTATGGGGAACTACATGTTTTGGACAAGCTTTCTTTAGAAATAAAGGCCAAAAGGATTGTAGCTTTTTTAGGTCCGTCCGGATGCGGGAAGACTACTTTGCTATCAATCATCGCTGGGTTAAAATCCCCTGATAACGGAGTAATTCTAGGACTAGAGCATAAAACGCTTAGTTACCTTTTTCAGGAACCGAGGTTACTAGATTGGTTAACAGTCGCCGACAACCTTGGTTTTGTTCTCAAAGATAAAATATCCGGAAGTGAACTAGCCTGGAGGATAGATTATTATTTAGAACATATGGAGATCTTAGCTTATCGTCATGCTTACCCTCGTAAGCTTAGTGGCGGGCAGCGCCAACGGGTGGCCATGGCGCGGGCGCTAGCCTATCCCTCCCACTTACTCTTAATGGATGAGCCTTTTAAATCCCTTGATTTGGGATTGAAATTAGAACTAATTCGCCGTTTTCTCCTCCTCTGGACTATGGAACCGCGTACTGTGCTCTTTGTCACTCATGATCCTAAAGAAGCTCTCCTCCTAGCTGATGAGATTTACATTCTTTCCGAAAAACCCGCAGTCATCAAAGGTTACCATCAACTCTCCCTTCCCCAGAAACAACGACAGCTCACCGATCTTGCTCTGCTACAGCTGGAACAGAAGATTATTAAAGAATTAATTGAGAAAAGTTAACAATGAATAATAAACATCTAGAGTGCTTTCTGGGTTTTCTATTTTCTAGATGATCGATAAAATATTTTTCATTTGTTCCGCTTTTATGAATGATTATTCTCTAGATAAGCATCTTTTTTTATAACTCATCTCCTTTTATTCCTAATTGTAATTAATTTTTCTTTATGTAAACAATAACTTCCAGCTACGATATGCTAGACTTTAACAAGTAAATTAGCAGGAGTTTTTTCTTAGATGGCGAATAAATATACCTTTAAAGAACTCCCTTTTTTAGTGGGATAAAACTTTAGGAGGTAGATTATTTTATGTCCAAAAAGACTATTCTCATCGTAGTTGCTGTTCTTTTAGTCTTAAGCCTGGTAACCGTTCGTTACCTGCGCACCTCTTCCCCGAAGATTGGGGAAGACGATACTAGTTTTAAAATTGGTGTCGTTACCGGTACTGTTTCTCAAGGTGAAGACGAATACCGAGGGGCAGAAGCTGCTATCAAAAAATACCCTGATCTCATTAAGCATGTTACTTATCCGGACAATTTCATGCAGGAACAAGAGACCTATATTGCCCAGATCACTGGACTTGCTGCTGATCCAGAGGTTAAAGCCATTGTCATTAACCAAGCCGTGCCCGGAACTGTAGCTGCTATTCGTCAGGTCAGAGAGTCTCGTCCGGAGATGCTCTTTATTGCTGGCGAACCCCATGAAGATCCTCCCATGATCGAACCGGTAGCTGATGTTTGCCTTATTCCTAATAATCCGGCTCGTGGAGAAACTATTCCGCAGCTGGCCAAAAAAATGGGCGCTACTGCTCTCCTTCATTATTCCTTCCCGCGTCATATGTCCTATGCGCAGCTGGCTGAACGAAGAGATATCATGAAAGCCGAATGCGAAAAATTGGGAATGGAATTTGTCTTTGTTAATGCTCCCGACCCCATGGGTGAAGGTGGTCTTCCTGCTGCCCAGCAGTTTATTTTGGAAGATCTACCCCGTCAGGTTGCCAAATATGGAAAAGATATTGCTGTGTTCTCTACAAACTGCGGTATGCAGGAGCCTTTAATTGTCGCTTCCCTCCAAACTGGCGCTATCTTCCCTGAGCAATGTTGCCCCAGCCCAACCCATGGTTATCCTGGCGCTTTGGCGCTAACCATTACCGATGAGATCAAAGGTAATTTCCCGGCAATAGTTGAAGCGATTAATAATACGATCGTTGAGGCCGGAAGAGCCGGTCGCTTTGGCACTTGGCCAGTTGCTACCGGTTATCTTCATTCGATCGGTGGTGTCGAGGTCGCTAAATTAGCTTTAGAGAAAAAATTAGATATCAAAGATACCGCCGCTGTCTCTAAAGTAATGGGCGAAATCGCTGGCACAGAAATTAACATGACTCGCTTAAGTGATAATGGAAACTTCTACATGTACATTATTGACTCGATTATATTCGGAGAATAAGATTTTTCCACAGTTAACAATGAGAGCAAAAGGCCGGGCTAATAAGCCCCGCCTTTTCTCCCTTATGGCGCCCAAACTGACGCCATAATTTTCACCGAGAGGGGTTTTAAAGTTGCCTGAATCTTATGTTCTGGAACTTAAAGGTATTACTAAAAATTATTTCGGAACCACCGTATTAAAAGGTATTAGCCTTTCAGTTAAGGCAGGGGAGATTCATGCTTTAGTCGGAGAGAATGGCGCCGGGAAATCAACCTTGATGAACTTGATTTTTGGGATGCCCGTCATTCATGAGACTGGAGGCTTTGAAGGTGATATTTTCATCGATGGTCAAAAAGTGAATATCACTTCTCCACGCCAAGCGATGGAACTTGGGATTGGTATGGTTCATCAAGAATTTATGTTACTCCCTGGTTTTACGGTAACAGAAAATATTAAACTTAATCGTGAGCTTTCGAAAGCAAATCTTGTTAGTAAAACATTTGGGTCCAGTTTCGAAACCCTCGATTATCCTGCTATGCAGAATGATACTAGCTTAGCCATGAAGAAACTAGGCTTGTCTATTGATGAAACCTCCCTGGTTGCTGGTCTCCCTGTTGGTTACATGCAGTTTGTTGAGATCGCCCGGGAGATTGATAAAAAAAATGTCCGCTTGTTAGTTTTTGATGAGCCCACCGCTGTTTTAACCGAGAGTGAAGCTGAATATCTGATTACAGCGATGCGACTCTTGGCTGCTCAGGGCATCGCTATTCTTTTTATTACTCACCGCTTAGATGAAGTAATGGCCTGTAGCGATATGATTACGATTTTACGTGATGGTGAGATGGTTACCTCTATATCCCGTAGTAACGCTAGTTTAGAACGGATTGCTGAATTAATGGTCGGTCGTAAACTGGAGCGCGCTCAATTACCACCACGGGCCGTCGAACCTCATGACCAAGATCTTATTCTTGAACTAAATAACCTACAGGTACAGATGCCTGGTGAGCAAGTTCGTAACTTAAATCTAAAAGTCCGGCGGGGAGAAATTTTAGGAATTGGTGGTCTGGCCGGGCAAGGAAAAATTGGTATTGCCAATGGAGTAATGGGGTTATATCCTGCCAGTGGAGAAGTCTATAAGGACCAAAACCAAATAAAACTTAATGATTCGAAAGACGCCCTTCAGTCAGGAATGGCTTTTGTCTCCGAAGATCGCCGTGGAGTTGGGCTGTTAGTGGATGAATCTATTGCCCTAAATATTGTCCTTACTAGCATTGAAGCGCAACAAAAGTTTTTACAGCCGGCGGTACTCCCCGGGGTTCGTCTCATCGATAAGAAATCCGTCCGTTCTTATACTTTGAAAATGATTAAAGATTTAGATATTCGTTGTACTGGTCCAAACCAGCCTGTACGACGTCTCTCCGGTGGTAATCAACAGAAAGTCTGTTTAGCGCGGGCTTTTACTTTAAAACCTGAAGTTCTCTGGATTTCCGAACCTACCAGAGGAATCGACGTCGGCGCTAAACAACTAGTCCTTGACCTACTGGTGCAAATGAATAGAGAATATGGCATGACGATTATTATGACCTCCAGTGAGCTTACAGAGTTGCGGAGAATTTGCGATCGCATCGCTTTGGTCTATAAAGGCCGAGTAGCGGGTATTCTCAGACCAGACGCTTCTGACCTTGAATTCGGCTTGGTAATGGCCGGCAAGAAAACTGCAAAGGAGGTGGGTTAAGATGGAAACAAAAGTCCTAACAGCTAAGGATTACCTGAATAAAGAAGCAATTCGCGCCTTTTTTGTAGGCTTTGGCCTTCCTCGCCTGATCATCAGTGGTTTTCTTCTGATCCTTTTTATTCTGGCTTTTATTATGAAGATGGATCTAACCATTCTCCTCAGTGATTCTTTGGTCCGCATCGGCATGAATGGTCTGTTAGTATTAGCAATGCTTCCTACCTTAGTGACTGGAGTTGGCCTCAACTTCGGTCTTCCCATCGGGTTCATCTGCGGGTTAGTAGGCGGCGTAATTAGTATGGAGTTAAATCTGGTTGGTTTTAGAGGGTTATTTAGCGCAATCCTATTTTCGCTCCCTTTAGCTGTCATTACCGGATATTTATACGCTGCTCTCTTAGAGAGGGTTCGTGGTCAAGAGATGATGGTCGGAACCTATTTAGGGTTTTCCGTGGTAGCCGGAATGTGCATTTTTTGGCTAATGGCTCCTTTTAAAAACCCCGTGATGATTTTTGCCATTGGGGGTAAGGGCTTAAGGTATACCCTTACTTTATTTCAACATTTTGGAAAAGTTCTTAATAACTTGCTCGCTTTTAGCCTGATGGGTGTGGTCATCCCCACTGGATTACTATTATTTTTCGCCTTCTTCTGTCTCTTAGCCCATCTGTTCTTCCGTACACGGACGGGATTAGCAATGATCGCTACTGGCGCCAATCCCTTGTATGCTTCATCTTCCGGGATCAACATCCGTGCCATGCGTTATACGAGCATTATTTTATCTAACGTGCTAGCGGCAATCGGCGCTATCGTATATGCCCAAAGTTATGGCTTCCTTCAGCTTTATACCGCTCCGCTTTATGCGGCCTTTCCTGCTGTTGCGGCTGCCTTAATCGGTGGCGCTACATTAAAAAAGGCGACTGTCAGCCAGATCATTGTTGGGACCATCCTGTTCCAAACACTACTGACCATTGCTTTACCTGTAACCCAAACAGCGCTTCGAGGCGCCGATATTAGTGAGATTGCCCGCATGATTATTAGCAATGGGATGATCCTATATGCTTTAACACGAGCCGAAAGGAGGTAAATAAATGGCTGACGTTAACATTGCACAACCAAAACCAGAACTTACCAAAGAAAAACAGCTGGATCAGTTTTTAGGGCAAATGTCGGTTCCTCTATTTTTTGCCTTTTTATGTTTATTAGGTATTATCGCCGCTAATCTTAACCCCCGTTTTTTAATCAACGAAATCCTTACTCGTTTAGGGCGTAACTCTTTTTTGGTTTTATCCTTAATCATTCCGATCCTGGCGGGTCTAGGACTTAATTTTGGAATTGTTATCGGTGCGATGGCTGGTCAAACAGCCTTAATAATCATTACCCATCTGCAAATCGGGGGTTTACCCGGTTTGCTGCTGGCTTTCCTTATCTCCATCCCTTTCTCGGTGCTGTTTGGATGGTTAACTGGCCTCATTCTTAATCGGGCTAAAGGCCGGGAGATGGTCACCAGTTTTATTATGGGTTTTTTTGCTAATGGCCTGTATCAATTGGTTTTTTTGGTCCTGATCGGAACCTTAATTCCTTTAAAGAACCCGGTTTTAGTGCTTTCTTCCGGAATCGGGCTTCGTAATTCTATTGACTTAATTGCTATCAATAAAGCCTTAGATCATGCGGTCTTTGGTCCCGTAAAGCTTGGTCCCTATAATATCCCCTTGTTTACGCTACTAGTCATAGCTCTTCTCTGTGTGGTCATCTCTTTCCTGATGAAGACGAGATTAGGTCAGAGAATGCGGGCGGTTGGTCAGGATATGAATATTGCTGAAGTCTCAGGTATTAATGTCAATAAAACCCGTATTATTGCAATTATTATTTCTACTGTTCTAGCCGCTTGGGGACAACTGATCTTTTTGCAAAATATTGGTACCTTTAACACCTACAACAGTCACGAACAGGTTGGCATGTTCTCAATTGCCGCCTTATTAATCGGCGGCGCTACTATTCGGCGCGCCACGATTTGGAATGCTCTGGTCGGGGTACTCCTCTTCCATACTTTATTCGTGGTCTCTCCGTTAGCAGGTCAACGCCTTTTAGGTATTCCTCAAGTCGGAGAGTATTTCCGTAGCTTCTTAGCTTATGGAATTATCGCTGTGGCTTTAGCTCTTCACGCCTGGCAAGGTAAGAAAAAATAACCTATCACAATAAAAAACGAAAAGCCGTCTTAAGGGCGGCTTTTTTGCTACTAAGTAGGTAGTTCTTTTCCATATGAGGAAATTGCATAATTACCCTAGGCATCTATTTAACATAGAGAATGGCGTTTGCTTGTTTGTTTACCCGGCTCTGCTTTTCATAACGTCATATGTGCGCAATCATTTACAAAAGTAGAGGATTTTTTTAATAAGTGTTTAACTATTGTTAAGTACTCATAAAAATAGTATTATAGACTCAAGTGAATACCTTGATTAAGGAATTGGATAATCTATTATTCAAGATTTAACCACATATCTGATTTCGTGACTATTCGATCTATACCAGGGGAAACGCTACCGCAAGCTTTC
>ENA-UOOK01003020-UOOK01003020.1-fermentation-metagenome-genome-assembly--contig:-NODE-3020-length-19716-cov-5.902853_pt1 | contig 19716 bp, 17 predicted proteins | sample MGYA00245777_ERZ724023 | MGnify/ENA primary metagenome ERZ724023 (study PRJEB28704, sample SAMN03018312) | fermentation metagenome | biome: anthropogenic terrestrial biome; feature: soil; material...
GGCTGCTCCTAAAGGGGCATCGCTAATAGCATGAAGTAACACATCAGCGTCGGAATGGCCTTCCAACCCCAGGGGATAGTCTATGTTTACTCCACCCAGAACCAGACGCCGACCTTGCTGTAAACGATGTACATCGTAGCCACTACCAATACGCAAAACCTCGCCCCCCCCTAACGTTTACAGATTTAATAGCGATTGGGCAATAATCAGATCTTCCGGTGTGGTAATTTTGAGGTTGTTGTAATTACCCGGAACCACCTTGACCCGGCCAATATATTTTTCGAATAAAGCCGCATCATCAGTACTTATAAACCCTTCTTTCAGGGCCATTGCATAAGCCTGATAAATCTCTTTAAAGCGGAAAACCTGGGGGGTTTGAATAAATACGGTACTGGATCGGTCCAGGGTATTGCCCACAAAGCCATCCCGATCAACCATTTTCAAGGTATCCCTTACGTAAATACCGGGAATAGCTGCCCCCCATTCCTCTGCTTCCTTAATCAAATCGTCCAGCAGGGCTGACGTTAAAAGTGGCCGCGCACCATCGTGTACAGCCACATAATCGGTGGTATCCCAGTTTAGTTGTAACAACCCCGCCCATACTGAGTCTTGACGTTGTTCTCCGCCAGGAATAACTTTTTTAACTTTACGGTAGCCAAGTTTTTTTACTATTTCCTTTTCACAGTATTCGATTTCCCGGGGATGGGCCATAATTATTATTTCATCTACGGCCTCATAATTTTCAAACACATCCAGTGAGTAACTTAAAATGGGCCGGGAGTTTAAAAGCATATACTGCTTATTAATTCTGCTTTTCATCCTGCTCCCGGTCCCGGCAGCAGCTATAACAACCCGGAGGTTGTTAACCATATATGTTCACCTCTTGTGATTCCTGAAAGTGCTGACCAACGCTACTGGCAACTTCGTCCCGTACTTTTCGAGTAAAAATCATCCTCCCGGCTGCAGTCTGAAACACACTGGTAACCATGACTTCCAGATCGTTACCAATTTCATGGTGAGCATCTTCAACTACTACCATGGTTCCATCTTCCAGGTAACCTACCCCTTGTCCAGCTTCTTTACCTTGTTTAATAATGGTTATGTGCATAGTTTCGCCAGGGTAGACAATTACTTTTACCGCATTAGTTAGTTCGTTTATGTTAAGAACCTTTATACCCTGCAGCTCGGCTACTTTGTTAAGATTATAATCATTGGTAATAATGCAGGCGTTAATCTGCTTACAAAGACGTAATAGTTTGCTATCCACATCTTTTTCTTCAGGTATATTTGTTTCAATTATATCAATTTTTATGCTGCTATGTTTCTGCATTTTAGACAAAAGCTCCAGTCCTCGCCTGCCTTTGTTACGCCTGATATTATCTGAAGAATCGGCTATATGTTGAAGTTCTTCAATTACAAAAGTGGGTACTACCAGTTGCCCTTCTAGAAAATTACTTAAACATACATCGTAGATACGACCATCAATTATTGCACTGGTGTCCAGTACTTTTGGGGCTATTAAATGGTTATCTGCTTTTTTCTTACTAATAGGCACATGAGGTAGGAATTTTAACAAATCTGGAGCACGACGAACGCCTATCTTCAAGCCTAAAAAACCGCTGAGGAAAAACACCCCCAGGGTTAAGAAGTCTCCAAATCCGTCCAAGAAGGAAAGAGGAAAGGTACTTAAAACTCCAACTAAAACTCCCAGGAACAAGCCGGAAGTCCCCCCTAGTAACACTTCTGTAGGTACAGCATCCAAATTCCGATTTAAAGACGCAATGCTTCTGCGAGCTAAGTTTATTATAAGAACACTGCCCAGATAAAAAAATACCACCGCCCCTAGCCCCAGGGTTAGGTTCCACACAGATCCCAGGCTAAGAAAAGGCCGAGCGGTATATGTTACCCAAAAACCGAAGATGAGTGCTAAAAAAAATAGCCGTTTGGAAAATCTAAACTTTGTATGCATTTTATGCACCTCCATATTAACTATTTTTCTTTAGCATCTGCATATTTATACCAGGATTTTGAAAAAATCTAATATTATCCAATATATCTATTAGCTAGTCATGCCTGCTTAGCATTTAAACCCCGGCAAGCAACCACGTATGAAGGACCCAAAAGGTAAGAGAAATTTCCTTACACACCGCAGGAAAGGTAAAGTATCCTTACTCCTAACTCTAAACGATTAATCAATTTATAAATTTGAAGTTATTTACAAGAAAACTTTGTTGTAAGTTCGTTTTTGTATTTACTAAAAGCCTTAATTACTGGGAAAGGTCTGGCTGATGAAACTTCAGTTCGGGTCTTAAAGATAAACTTGGAAGGTGGGCATGGAATTTGACAAGGCTAAGTAGCAACAGCTATAATTTATAAAAATCTCACGCTAGGGGGGCAAGCCTTTTGAAGGACTTGATTTGTGATGAGTTTCAAAATGTTGTAGCTGACCTCTTGATTAGGCATCGCAGCATTTTAGATATCCTCTCCAAGCTTTCAGAATCAACCTGCCGGGTTAACCGGGCGGTCACCAAATCTGTTACTGATTGCGGATGCCTTTCCATCCAAGCTGAGAAACTGCAGATCCCGGATCACATCAATAACTTCGAAGAACTAAGGAATTATCTTGATAATCATTTACACGGACAGCTTTGTAGTAATTGTGAAGAGATTGTCCTCAATGAAATGGGCAAAATGCTTTTCTATACGGCAGCTCTTTGCAACACACTGGACATTAGCCTTTATGATGTCTTCATCAAGGAATATAAAAAGGCTTCTACCCTGGGAATATTCAATATGACATAATTCAAAAAGTTACCAAAGGCGGGGGCTCTGCTCCCGCCTTTACTTCCGCCTGCTTTAATAAGGCCTTACCTATGGATACCGCTTAATCCCTTACTAACCCCCATGACCGCAACCTTAATAGCGACCGCAGGGAGCATCAGTAGTACCCGCAGGGTGCAACCTTAATAGCGACCGCAGGGAGCATCAGTAGTACCCACAGGGTGCAACCTTAATTGTGACATCCGCAGGATGGAACATCACCGGTGTCTGACGACCATTCCGTCTTCCGTCCTCCGTCTTCCGATATCCAATTAAAGCATGTACTCCAAGAGCAATTGTTCCTGCATACGTTTCAAGCCGTTTTTGATGGAACGGGCTCTAACTTCCCCGATGCCTTCAACGTCATCCAGTTCCTCAATGCTGGCCCGTAAAACATTGCTCAACAATCCAAAGCGCTCAACCAGGTTATCAATTATGGATAAAGGTATCCGGGGCAGCTTATGTAACATTCTATAGCCCCGGGACGAAACCTGCTGTTCCAGGTGACTGCTGCTGGTACCCAGGGATAATATCCGGGCAATGAATACCGAGTCCGAAATATCTTCCTCAAAGGCCCGCCGCATGTTGTTTAATAATTCCTGGGGGCTCTTATCGCTGCTGTTGGAATAATCCTGGATGATAAAAAGAGCCTCCTCCTCAACCGAGGCTATCATTTCATCCAATTGCATTCTCACCAACCGGCCTTCGGTTCCCAGTTCAACTATATGGTTTTCAATTTCTCCGGCTATATCCAGTACCTTGAGGCTGCGCCGGATAACCTTGCAAACTTCGGAAACAGTAACCATATCCTCGAATTCAAGCCCGCCCAGACGTTGTAGTTCGCGGGCATAAACATTCCGGTATTTCTCCAGGGTTTGTAAAGCCTGGTTGGCCTTGACCAGTATGGAGGGCAGATCCCGCAGGCGAAATACGATATTACTCTGGTATAAAGTTACTACTTTGCGTCGTTGGGATATGGCTACCACCAGTTGTCCGGTTTGTCGAGCCACCCGCTCGGCAGTGCGGTGTCTAATCCCGGTTTCATCGGAGTGAATCTCCGGATCAGGGGCCAGCTGGGCATTGGCTATTACAATCCTGGAGGCATCACTGTTGGTTATTATGGCTCCATCCATTTTGGCCAACTCGTACAGCCGGGAAGGTGTAAACTCGCAGTCTATGTGAAACCCACCACTGACAAGTTTCATTAATTCGGGTGAATCCCCTACTACGATAAGCCCTCCCGTATCAGCTTGCAGCACATTTTCCACCCCCAGGCGGAATACAGTACCGGGCGCCAGCATCTGTAGATATTTTTTGAAAGTTCCTGCATAAATCTCTTCCACCTGGTTTATCCCTCCAACACTATATCTATAAAATGATCAAGACTCTTGACCTCCAAGACCTCCAAATTGCCGGCATATAATGCCGATCTGCCCGGGGAAGTTGGAACAATCACCCTTTTATAGCCCATTCTATCTATTTCTCTTAAACGTAAATCAAGGAAAGACACCGGCCTTATTTGCCCGCTAAGACTTATTTCACCAATAAAAACTGTATCCATTGCCAGAGGTTTTTCCAGGTAACTAGACAAGACCGCAGCTGCAATTCCTAAATCAACGGAAGGATCTTTTAGAAAAACTCCGCCGGAAACCTTGAGGTAGACATCACATGCCGATAGCTTATATCCTCTCCTCTTCTCTAAAACCGCGGTTATCAATGACAGGCGGTTCTGATCTATGCCTGATACCATCCGGCGCGGGTATCCGGCTCCCAAAGAAGAAACCAAAGCCTGTATCTCAATCAACAATGGTCTGCTTCCTTCCATACTGGCTACTATGGCAGTGCCACTAGAAATATCCTGGCCCGGGCTTAAAAAAACGTAAGATGGATCCGGCACTTCCACCAATCCCTGCCCGCTCATTTCCAGCAAAGCAATTTCATCGGTAGCTCCAAAGCGGTTTTTGGCTGCCCGTAAGAGGCGGAAGGAAAAATTCTTTTCCCCTTCGAAATAGACTACCACATCTACTATATGTTCCAGAACTTTGGGTCCAGCCAGGGAACCATCTTTGGTTACATGCCCCACTAAAAAAACTGCCTTGCCCATCTTTTTGGCAATTTGCATTACCGCGGCAGTACTCTCTCTTAATTGGGATACGCTCCCGGGAATGGAAGATAGCTTGGAGGAATAAACCGTCTGTATGGAATCAATAATAATTAAATCCGGGTCCAAGTCATTTATGTATTCATAAAGAAGATCGATATCCTGCTCATTCAGGAGGAAAATCATATCATTATTAATGCCTAGCCGGCTGGCTCTTAAGCGGATTTGTTGCAAAGATTCTTCCCCGGATAAATAAAGTACCCTTTTCCCAGCGGCGGCTATTAGTCCCGCCACCTGCAATAATAATGTTGACTTGCCTATACCGGGGTCTCCCCCTAACAAAATCAACGACCCGGGGACAATGCCGCCCCCCAAAACCCGGTCAAATTCAGATAAGCCACTGCTGAACCTCGGACTATCTTCAGCAGAAAGCTGGTTTAACGGGATGGCGGCAACTCGCTCTGCCGTTCTTCGTAGCGGCTTATTACTTATGCTTTCCTCCAACAAGCTGTTCCAGGCGGAACAGCCCGGACATTTCCCCAACCACTTGGGAGTCTCATAACCACATTCATGGCATACAAACTTGCTGATGATCTTCCCCATAACTTTCTCCTTAGAACAATTATATTATATTGACTCCACTGCAAAAACCCCTTTTGTTGCATAAATATACAAAGCGAGCGTTGGCGAGCGGTATATTTATACAAGCCAATGAATATTAAATGACTTTTTGCAATATATAACGGGGAACTGGAAGCAATCCAGCTCCTTGTTTGCCACCGTCTTCCGTTTTCCGTCCTCCGCCCTCCGTCTCCCTACTTCTTACTGGCTTTCTGGGCTATGATATGCCCCTCCTCAGCATCTACCAGTATCCTATCCCCTGGCAGCAGGTTCTTCTTCAATATTTCTTCGGAGATGCTATCTTCAACCAATTTCTGTATGGCCCTTTTCAGGGGTCGGGCTCCAAAAGCCGGATCATATCCTTCTTTTAATATTAATTCCCGGGCTGCGGGGCTTATCTCCATATCATAGCCATTCTCTTTAACTCTTTCTTTCAGGTCCAACAATAATAAATCAACTATTTCCTTTAATTCCTGCTCATTGAGGTTCTGGAAGACGATTATTTCATCAATCCGGTTCATAAACTCCGGCTTAAATGTGTGTTTTAATTGCTCCATAACCCTTTCTTTCATCTGGCTATAATCATGAGCTTCGTCAATAGCCCTGGTAAAACCCACTTTTTTGCTGTTTTTGATGGATTCAGCCCCGACATTGGAGGTCATAATAAGCACGGTATTTCTAAAGTCCACTGTTCGGCCTTGTCCATCCGTCAAGCGGCCATCTTCCATAACCTGCAGGAGTATATTGAATACATCAGGATGGGCCTTCTCTATTTCATCCAGAAGGATAACGGAATAAGGCTTTCTCCTGACTTTTTCGGTTAACTGTCCTCCTTCCTCATAGCCCACATATCCGGGAGGCGAGCCAATCATCCTGGATACGGCATGCTTTTCCATGTATTCGGACATATCCAGCCTGATTATGGCATCCTCACTGCCAAACATGGCTTCCGCCAGGCTGCGCGCCAGTTCTGTCTTCCCTACCCCCGTGGGACCCAAAAAAACGAAGGAGCCGATAGGGCGTTTGGGATTCTTCAAACCGGCCCGGGCTCGTCTTACCGCGCGAGATACGGCTTTGACCGCCTCTTCCTGGCCTATTACTCTCTGATGGAGCACATCTTCCATTTGCACCAAACGTTCACTCTCTTCTGCTGCCAGTTTGTTGACCGGTATACCGGTCCAACTTGAAACTACTGCAGCAATCTCATCTTCGCCTACGCTTCCTGCATTCAAGCTACGCTGGCTTGACCATTCTTTTCTTTCATTCTCTATCTCGTCCCTTAGCTTCTGTTCTTCATCTCTCAGGCGGGCGGCTTTTTCGTATTCCTGGCCATTGATAGCCTCTTCTTTTTCCTTGATCAGGTCTTCCAACTGGCTTTCCTTCTTCTTTAAATCCTCGGGGATAATATAATTAGCCAGCCTGACCCGGGATGACGCCTCATCAATCAGGTCGATAGCCTTGTCGGGCAAGAACCGATCGCTGATATAGCGGGCGGAAAGCTTGGCCGCTGCCTCAATGGCTTCATCTCCTATCTTAACCCCATGGTGAGCCTCATAACGATCCCTTAATCCCTTTAGAATTTCAATACTTTCCTCGATACTGGGCTCTTCCACCAGAATAGGTTGAAATCTTCTTTCCAGGGCAGCATCCTTTTCCACATGTTTACGGTATTCATTCAGGGTAGTAGCTCCTACACACTGAAACTCTCCCCGGGCCAGGGAAGGTTTGAGTATATTGGCCGCATCGATAGCTCCTTCGGCTGCTCCCGCTCCTACTATGGTATGAAGCTCATCAATAAATACAATTACATCACCGGATGACTTTATTTCATTCACTATCCTGGTCAGGCGCTCCTCAAACTCACCCCGGTATTTGGTCCCGGCTACCATAGCGGACAGGTCGAGAGCCACCACCCTCTTGTTGCTTAAAATTTCCGGGATCTGGTTGTCTATAATCCGCTGGGCCAGCCCTTCAACTATTGCGGTTTTACCTACCCCCGGATCACCAATCAATACCGGGTTGTTTTTGGTGCGGCGGGATAAAATCTGTATAACCCTCTCGATTTCATTATTCCGGCCAATAACCGGATCCAGCCTGCCTTCGCTGGCATCCTGAGTCAAATCACGGCTAAAGTTGTCCAGGGTGGGCGTTTTGCTCCGGGCTCTTTTCCTGGCCTGTGGATTGGGCTGGCTTACTGCATCCTGATAGGGATTTTGGTTATGGTAAGTTGAGGAAACATCCCCCCCCAAAAGCAGCATAACCTGCTCCCGGATCTGATCCAGCTTGACTCCCATTGAATGCAAGACCTGGCCGGCCACCCCTTCTTCTTCTCTTAATACCGCCAGTAAGAGATGTTCGGTGCCTACATAGTTGACTCCTTGTAAACGCGCTTCATCAAAAGCCAGGTTAAAGACCTTTTTAGCCCGGGGAGTAACCGGCAAGTCTCCGGCAGGTTTTTCCACAGCTTCACCATTGGCGCCTATTACCCGGTTAATTTCTTCCCGCACTTTTTCCAGGTCAATACCACTGTTAAGCAAAGCCCGGGCACCAACACCCTCACCTTCCCGCAATAATCCTAAAAGGATATGCTCGGTGCCAATGGCCGGATGATTCAACTGGCGGGCTTCTTCCTGGGCGTGAATAACCGCATTTCTGGCTCTCTGGGTAAATCTTCTAAACATAAGTAATCTCCTCCTTAGCTTTCTTCTTCCCCGGTCTGCAGTTTTTCCCGAATTACCTCAGCTCTTTTGGCATCCCGACTGACCGCGTCCATATCGCTGCCGGCTTTTTTTTGCAAATGAGCCGGCCTAATATCCACAACCAGTTCATTTAAGGCATTAGCACTAATCCGGGGAATCATTCCCATATCTATACCCAGCCGCACATCAGAAAGTAAGGTCAGGGCCTCATTTGAACTAATAAGCCGGGCATGGGTAAGAATTCCGTAAGCTCTCCCAATCCTATCCTCCAGCTGATACTTCATCTGCTCCCGTAAACTTTCCCGAAGCATACGCTCTTGTTCTATTACCTGTTGGGAAATGGTAGTGAGGCTGGCGTTAATGTCCTCTTCACTCTGCCCCAGGGTAATCTGGTTGGATAATTGAAAGAAGTTGCCGATTGCTTCGGTTCCTTCTCCATATATCCCTCGTACCGTCAGCCCCAACTGGTTCAGGTTATGAAATATATGTCCACTCTGCCCGCTGATGCTTATGGCGGGAAGGTGCAGCATCAGCGAAGCCCTCATTCCCGTTCCAATATTGGTCGGACAAGAAGTCAGGTAGCCCCGGCGATCATCAAAAGCAAAATCCAGCTCTTTCTCCAGGGCATCATCAATTTCCTGGGACCGGCGATAAGCCTCTTCCAACTGCAGGCCCGGCAAAAAACATTGTATCCGCAGGTGATCCTCCTCATTTATCATTACCGCCAGCGAGCCATCAGGCTTGACCAGCAAGCCCTGGTAAAAGGCAGTTGACTGAGCATGGTTGGGACTGATAAGATGCTTTTCCACCAGTATCTTGCGATCCAAAGCACTGAGATTTTCAAAGGTCACGAGCTCCATCTGCTTTAGTTCCTTAAACTCGCTCTTCTGCCAGGCTTCATTAATAAGCTGCATAAATTTCTGACCTGATTCCTGATTCAATAAATGGGGAAAAGCTATTTCGCTTAAATTTCTGGCCAGGCGCACCCGGCTGCTTATTACAATATCTGAGTGAATTGCTGTTTCCCCATTCATCCAGGCCAGAAAAGTCTCTTCAAATAGTTTCTTTATAGTCATTCCGCCCACTTCCTTATCCCGTTCTCTTTTCCAGATTTTTAATCTGATCACGGATTTCCGCGGCTTCCTCATATTCTTCCCGGGCCACTGCTTCTTGCAAACGCTGTTTCAGACCCTCTATCTGTCTTCTCCACAAAACCTTTTCTCCACCCCGGAGCGGAATTTTTCCTACATGCTGGCGATTGCCATGAATTCTACGCAGGCTGGGCTCCAATTCCTGCTCAAAAGCCATATAGCACTGAGCACAACCCAGCTTTCCCGTTTGTCTTATATCAAAGAACTTTATCCCACAGTTCGGACAACTGCTATTCTGAACCGGGGACCTGGCCTCCTGTATACCATAGTTGCCTCCCAAAAAGCTGCCCAGCAAATTAGCTATGGAAAGCTGGTGATCAGCACCAAAAATAATGGCACCCTTTTGGCTGGCACATTGCTCACAGAGATGGGTCTCTATTTTTTGCCCATTGAACATCTGGGCCAAATGAACGGTGGCTGGCCTGAGCTTGCATTCTTCACAGTACATGACAAAAACCTCCTATTTACTTCTTAAGAAAATCAGCCAGGGCAAATTTAAAAGCATCAAAAAACTGGCTTTTTTGCTCTGGGGCCACTTCTTGCGAACTTTTGCTAATTACATGCTTTAACATTTCCCCTTCCTTCTGGCTTATGATTTCAACTTCCAGAAGCCGGTCTATAAATATAAACAACTCCTGCTTGCTCTCCCGTGCTGCTTCCTTATCCAATTCGCAGCAGCTAATACGAATAAAGCCTTTTCCCCCCCGCCTGCTCTCGCTTAAATAGCCCGCTTCTTCGGTAAAACGAGTAGCTACCACATAAGTAACCTGGGAAGGAACACAGGAGAAGGTCTCAGCTAATTCTGCTCTTTGGATTTCTATCTGCTGGGCCCCACTCCTGGCTATCAATACTTTGATATATTCTTCGATTCTGTCTGCTAAACTTTTTTTCATAGCTATTACCTCTTTGACCTTTTTTGACCTTAATACTATTCTAATCGCTTTGCTGTAGAAGGTAAAGGTTTTTTTGACTATTGTTTACTTTATTATTATCCTTCAATTCCTGCCCTAAAATACAAAAAGAGGCCTTTTCAGCCTCCTGGGTGTCAAGGGGACGGTCCCCTTGACACCGATCTATAATCCCTACACCTTACTTTTTACTTTTCTTACTAACCCCCCATGGCCCAAGGACCACAACCACCGATGAAAAGTGAGTTAGTAGGGGGTAGAATAGTAAGATGTAGCAGGAAATATATTAAACTCCTCGCCCCTTACTCCTCACTTTTCATACTGGCTTTATTCTTATCCTTCCCATACTATCTCTACCTCACTGCCATTGAAGATGGGGGTAGTGAATCCGGCTTCCTCTCCATCAACCTTCATTTTCAGGGCTCCGGTCATGCTGGTTTCAATTTCAAAAAAGCGAAAAACATCGCTCAATATGGCGGAGCTTTTCTCTTTATCTATTATTAAATGCACTCCATCTTCCAGTTCTTCTTCCATATTTACCACTCTATCTTGCAGCTTGATCAAGGCCCCCTTGCCCTCCAAGCTCAGCATCTGCCCGTTTACTTTAACCTGCAGGCTAAAGTTCTCCAGACCCGAACAGGCATCCTTAATCTGTGGTCTTAAATGACTTAGCGAGAAGCTTACCTGAGATCCAAAGGGAACTTTCTGATTCACTTGCCCGGGTTCCCCGTTAACCAGCACTTTTATCGGAACCCATTGTAGTGATCTTTCCTCATCATTAAGGTAATAATGGTAGGTCCTTTCCTGCAACCAGTGTTCACCCACTCCGGCCAGGGTTAATATATTGGCCAAACGGTTAAGGGGTTTAAATAACACCCGGGCTCGATCAGGTATTTCTTCATCTGCTCTGACTTCTTGGCCATTAATTAAAACCAGGGGCTTGAGATGAAGCGGTTCCCCGTTGACAAAGACTTCTCCCTCACTGAGAGAAAGCAGGTCTTGAATCATAACCCGGGCTTCTTTGCCGTCCTTTCCCGGAATAAATTCTATCCGGGCACCCTCTTCTATGGTACTTTCCAGAAAAGCCGGGCTGTCATTAAGCTTAATCAAGGGAGGGGTTCCCATCTCACCCTTGAATACTTTAACCTCTCCGTTAACTTCAATGGTTTTACCTAAACCAGGTTTACCATAAATATTACCCAGGCTAATACCGGAGCTTAAAAGAGCTGCAGATACATCCAGCTTTCCCAGGTTCCAGACCGGAACCTCTCTCCCATTTACCAAAACTTTTATAAAAGGAACCGGAACCCGGGAAAACGAATAATAAGCTATTCCCAGTGGAGTTATCCCCTGTGGTCCCTGCAAGTGCTCCTTATCCAGCGTAATTACCTCCAGGCTGTTACTGCTCTTAATGCCCACCCGGTTCTGGGGCAGGTGCAAATGTTCGGCCAGCCCGGAGGCCAGGAAAGGGGTGAGGCTTCCTCCTCCAATGCAGATTACCGCATCCGGAGCCTTTTGATTCAATTCCAATATATTACGGCTGATGTTCTCCAATAATTGGTTCATTACCGCCTGCAGTTCCTTAAGAACTTCGCTGCTTGGTACTTTGCTGCAATTACCCAAAACATCCGTTATTTCAATATCTGATTGCTGGGATAGGAGTCTTTTAACCTTTTCCGCGTGGTTAAAATCAAGAAGATAGGCGGCAGCCAGGCTCTCCGTTAGCTTATCCCCCCCCTGGGGAACCATGGCATAGGCATAAATACTGCCATCTTTTACAATGGCAATGTCGGAGGTTCCGGCTCCGATATCTACTAAAGCCAGGTTTAAAAGCCGCATACTGGGGGGTATGGCCAAAGAAAGCGCCGCAATTGGCTCCAGGGTTAAACTGTAGACTTCCAGTCCGGCTTTTTTAAGAGCGGAAAAGAGACTATCCACTACTACCCGGGGCAGAAAGGTGGCAATTACGCTAACCCCATACTCGGAGCCCACCTGACCTACTAAATTCCCTATCTCTTGCTCCTCCAAGCAGTAGGAAATTATACTATAACCTACACAAAAATAGTCTCCCTGGACATTCTGCCTGCCTTCTTCCTGTCCCAACAAATACTGGGCGCGGTGAACCGCTTCGATTTCCAGGGCCTGCACCTCTTCCGGGCTAATTTCGCTCATTACCGGGCGCCGCTTGACTACCTGTCCCAGGGAGGTTTTTAAAGCACGACCCGCCGCTGCCACCGCTGCGGATTCCAGTTTTATTTGCAATTCCGCTTCAATTTGCTCTTTTATGGACTGAATACCCCGGGCTACCTCTTCCACATCGTGGATCTGTCCATCCATCATAGCCCGGGTCTTATGTTCCATAATGGCGCTGCTTAGCACCTCATATGATCCCGACTTCTCCCGCATAACCAATCCCATTATCTTCCTGGTGCCTATATCCAGAGCGAATATTTTTTTACCATCCACCGTAATAATAAGCCTCCTTAGTAAGAAAATGTCGTCAGAAGGGGAATTTTCCTGCTATATTTCACCATTCAAGCACCTACTAACCACTTTTCATCTTTACTTGTGGCCTCTGGCCATGGGGGTTAGTATGAGAGTAAGGGTAAGTATTCCACTATACCCTGCTATTCAAGCATCTAATAACTCGCCCAGCATCGCTACTTCTGTACTCGCGACATGGCAGCTAGTATCGAATCAATCAAGCCAGAACCGGTTTATTAATATCCCCGCCATTTTTGTTTTAAGACCAGCCAGGCAAAACGGGGTAAGGCTAATTGCCGCTTGAAGCGGCTCGGCTCTGCCAGCAAGCGGTATAGCCACTCCAGGTTTAGTTTTATGAAAAGTATTGGGGCCCTTTTTTTTATTCCCGCAACTACATCGAAACTGCCGCCAACACCTATACAAACTGGAGCACCCAAAAGCTTTAGATTGCGCCTGATAAAGTATTCTTGTTTGGGAGCTCCCAGGCCAAGAAAAAGAATATGGGGAGAAAGGGCTTTAATTTTGGCAATAACAGCTTTTTCTTCTTCCTCTTTAAAATATCCATTCTCCGTCCCGACAATGGCCAGGCCAGGGTATTTAGCCAACAACCTGCTGGCTGCTTGTTCAGCTACTCCCGGGGCTGCTCCCAGGAAAAAAATACTCCAGCCTCGGGCGGGCGCTATTGAACAAATACGATCCAGCAGGTCAATTCCCGTCACTCTTTCTTTTAATGTTACGCCCAATTGCCGTGCCGCCCAAACTATACCAATACCATCCGGAGTATTCAAGCTGGCCGAGTTGATAACTTCCCGCAACTGCTGGTCTTTATGTGCCTGGTAGACGATTTCTGCATTAAGGGTAATGATATGGGAGGGAATATTCTCATTAATCCTCTTTTCAATAAAAGCCAGGGCTTGGTCCATATTTACCTTATCTATCTGGCATCCCAGAATATCTATTCTGCTCTTGGTTTTTTCTTTCATTTTTTCTCCATAACTCCGCTGCTTATTTTTTATTTAAAGAAAAATCATGGTTTTCCTTCTTTTTCTGCCTTAAAATAAAAAAACCGCCCAGAGGCGGTTTCTGTATCCTTAGTTTATACTACCCACCTTTTCAATAGCCTGGCCAATAGTCTCATCTTCAGCCTGCACCATTTTTTGCAGAGATTCATAGGCTCTGACCACGCTTATCAAGGTAACCATTTCTTTTACCGCATTTACATTGGACTGCTCTATATATCCTTGTAGTATTTCCGGTCTTTCCACTACCATCGGCTCTTCCGGAGAATTTAAGAGGTTGTCGCCCAAGCGCTCCAGTATCTGCAAATCGTTAAAGTTTACTATCTTCAAGCGGGCTATATTTTCTCCGTCTATACTAATATTCCCCTGTTCGTCAATTAGGAATTCTCCTTCGATAGTAATAGGAGAATCATTACTATCGAGCACCGGGTATCCACTGTTGGTGGTAAGTATTCCCTCAGAATTTATTTTAAACTCTCCACAGCGGGTAAAACGCTGGCCTTCCGGAGTTTGCACTACAAAATAACCCGCTCCGGTAATGGCCAGGTCGCAGGGGCTATCGGTTTTCTTAAGGTTATTATTATCAAAATCGGTATATATACCGCTGATGGAGGCCCCGGTTCCCAATCGACCGATTACTACAGGCGGTTGTACTTTAAGCTGTTTCTGCAGGTCTTCCTTGCACTCTCCCAGCCGGCTTATTAACATGTCCGGAAAAGCCTTGGCCACTGCCGTATTTTTCTTAAAGCCGCTGGTATTTACATTGGCCAGGTTATTGGCAACTACATCCTGCCGGGCCATTTGCAACATCATTCCCGCCCCGGCTGTATAAAGACCCCTAATCAATCTACATCCCCCATTTATAAAAAGGTGAAATATGTCCCCGCTAAACGGTCGTCCTATTAAGAAAACAGGCGGCAGGTTCTAATCTCCCACCTCGTTGCAGCGGTTTTTGGAACTGCTCCGCAGTTTCTTGCCATGCTTAAAATTATCCTTAAAAAGATTATCGGGAATTGGGGGCAAAGACTTTAACCTAAAGCACTCTTCTGCCTCCTCTTCCTTTGGATTGAGCCAGCACGGATATTTCATTTAAAACTCGTCCTGTTCCCATAGCCACGCAAGAAATAGCATCATCGGCTATATGTACCGGCAGTTTAGTTTCCTTGGACAGTAAATTATCCAGGCCATCCAGCAATGAACCCCCGCCAGTCATTACAATACCATTATCGACAATATCGGCAGCCAGTTCCGGAGGGGTAACCTCCAGTACTTTCTTAACGCCATCAATAACAGTAGATATAGGCTCTTGCAAAGCCAGCCAGCAATCCTCGGAGCTGAATTTTACTGTTTTGGGCAAACCGCTTACCAGGTCGCGCCCTCTTACTTCCATAAGCCGATTCCGGTTCCCCTCATTAACAAAAGCTGTTCCCACGCGAATCTTAACTTCCTCAGCTGTCCTGTCACCTATCATAAGATTGTATTCTTTGCGAATATAACGGATTATAGCTTCATCAAACTTGTCCCCTCCTACCCGAAGGGAAGAATTGCATACAATTCCACCCAACGATAGCACTGCTATATCCGATGTTCCTCCCCCGATATCCACCACCATGTTGCCGGTAGCCTCGGATATATCGATGCCGGCTCCAAGTGCTGCAGCTACCGGTTCTTCAATAATAAAAGCCTGCCTGGCACCAGATGATAGGGTAGCCTGTCTTACGGCCCGCTCTTCTACATCAGTGGCTCCTGTAGGTATACATGCAACTACCCGGGGCTTGAATAATATTTTTCTTCCTATAACCCTCCGGATAAAGTAGCTGAGCATCTTTTCTGTAGTATCAAAATCAGCAATAACGCCCTCTTTTAAGGGTCGGATAGCTACTATATGACCCGGAGTCCTGCCCAGCATCTGCCGGGCTTCTTCTCCCACTGCAATTACTTTATTGCTGCTATTGTCGATAGCTACTACCGAGGGTTCATTAAGCACTACTCCCCGGCCTTTTTTAAAAACCAGTACACTGGCTGTTCCCAGGTCAATTCCAATATCTTCGGTAAACCACATTTTTTTGCAAAAGCCTCCCCCAAAAAAAATTACACTTGTTCATTATTTTACCTTTAATCGGCGGGGATGGCCATTGCTATTTGTTTTTTTAAGCATCGGAAGAAACTGCGGAGCAGTTTCAACACACCGCTGCAACGAGATGGGGGATTAGAACCTGCCGCCTGTTTTCTTAATAGGACGACCGCTTAGCGGGAACATAATTCACCTCGTTATAAATAATTATTCCATAGAAGCATATTTTTGCCTGGTTGCCTCTCCTCCCCGGATATGCCTCTCGGCCTTATTTTTATCCAGAATGCATCTCACCATTTCAGCCAAATCCCGGTTGATGCGCGGCAGTCTTTCGGACACATCTTTGTGTACAGTGCTTTTGCTGATGCCGAATACTTCTGCTGTCTGTCGTACAGTATTGGAGGTTTGCAGTATGTGATTGGCGATCTTGACCGCACGCTTTCTTATATAGTTCTGCATCTTTTTCCTCCCTTTTTGAATTAATTAAATATATTCAGCAATTCTCAACAGAAGAACAAAAAGGGAGAAGTCTAATAATTCATCCGGTAAAAATCTATATCTTTATAATATTTGCCTAAAATATCATGATAGTTTTTCCCCTGAGCTGCCATACCATTGGCCCCATATTGGCACATGCCCAAACCATGCCCATAACCTTTGCTTATAATTAACAAATTATTTTTATGTTTTTTTAAGCTCCACCAGGTTGAAGGCAATTGAAGAATTCGGCGGAACTCTTCGGCGGATATCAAACGATTATCTAGTTTTAGTTTTTTGCTACGCCCGGCCGGGGTCTTGGTCAATATTTTTATTGCTTCTGTATTTGATACTCCAGTAAGTCTATGCAATTCACCTGAAGAAAAAACTTGTATGCTTTCGTAATATTTGGATTGGCGGCAATAGTTACAATTGGTCGATCGCAGGTAGGGTATATCTTTACCCCAGCTTTCCAGAGCACTCTCGGTTATTCCCCCGCAGGTCGAATGATACAAAGCATCAATGGGTTCGCCTTGGTAAAGCATAATTTCTCCTCTGGTTTCATTACAGGCTTGCATGATTTTTTTCTGCCATTGCTCCTTGTCCCGGGGATGCCGGTCCCCAAATTCCACCCAGGAAATATAGGCCTGACACTCGTAAATATTATCGGAAAGGTCTGCATTTAAGGCATATTTTCGTCCATCAATAAGTTTCCTCAAGGTATAAGTTCTGGCAGCCACTGCCTGGGCCTTTAGGGCTTCCAGTTCAAAAGATGCCGGCATTTCTGCCGCTACTACTCCCTGGATATATTCCTCCAACGTTAGTTTATAAGATCTTTTTTCCTCTGTTCGGTATAAATTAATACTGGGCTCTGTGAATTGCTCATTTGGTTTACAGCCGCGAATCAGCATGCAAGTAACAAACAGCAGGAGTAAAAATCCTGCCATTATTATCAGAATGTTTTTTGCTTTTCTACTCATGCATAATAATATTAAAGAAGATTAAGATTCATTCCAGCTCTCCTTTAATTTGGAACAAAAAAAGGAGCCGCATTTCATTGTGGCTTCTGGCCAGGGGAATTAGCAAGAAAGTGAGGAAGGGGTAAGGGGCTATTGGTCGTCGATCAACGATAGTCAGACATCAGAAGGGGAAGGGGATTACGATTTATGGCTTTCTATATATCCTGGCCCCTAACCCGCTGAGCTTTTCCACTATTTTTTCATAACCCCGATCAATATGTTCACTTTCACTTATTATCGTACTGCCTTCAGCAGTTAAACCTGCTATTAGCAAGGCCGCTCCCGCTCGCAAATCCGTAGCTTTTACACTGGCTCCGCTAATTTCCTGAGTCCCTTTTATTATTGCGGTTCTTCCCTCTGTTTTTATTTTTGCTCCCATCCTTAATAATTCTTGTACATGCATAAAGCGATTCTCAAAAACAGATTCCGTTACTACACTGCTTCCTTCAGCCCGGCTGAGATAGGCCATGAATTGCGCCTGCATATCCGTAGGAAAACCCGGATAAGGCAGCGTTTTTATATATACCGGTTTAATCTTTTTATTTCTTTTTACTCTTACCTGTGCTTGGTCCTCCTCAACTTCGGCCCCACTTTCAATTAATTTGGCAATTATCGCTTTTAAATGTTCCGGAATCACATTCTTAACCAGAACATTGCCTGCAGTAGCAGCAGCTGCAACCATATAAGTCCCGGCTTCAATTCGATCTGGTATAGGGGTATAATTAGTACCGTTCATTTTTTTTACCCCATCCACCTTGATAACATTGCTTCCGGCTCCGCTTATCCTTCCTCCCATACTGTTTATGAAATTAGCCAAATCTACTACTTCCGGTTCCAGAGCGGCATTTTCAATATAAGTCCGGCCTTCAGCCATGGAAGCAGCCATTAATATATTCTCAGTAGCACCAACGCTGGGGAAGTCAAGGTAAATATGATTTCCTTTGAGTTTTTTAGCTGATGCTATTACATCCCCGCAGGAAAGATTGATCCTGGCTCCCAGAGCTTGGAAGCCTTTCAAATGGAGGTCGATAGGCCGGTTACCGATGGCACATCCGCCTGGAAATGATATCCTAACTTCCCCTTTTCTAGCTAAAAGCGGTCCCATTACCAGGAAAGAAGCTCTGATTTGCCGGACCAATTCGTATGGGGGGTGGTTGTTTTGCGGCATACCAAAAGAGCAGATGTTCTTAGCAGATTCTTCTACTTCGACCCCAAGCGAATTAATTAAGGTTTTTATAATGGAAACATCGTTAATCTCCGGGACTTTATTCACCGTAACTCTGTCATCACTTAACAAAGAAGCTGCCAAAATCGGTAAAATAGCATTTTTTGAAGAACTAACTTCTATCTCGCCACTTATTTTTTCACTGTTTTCTACAATAATCACCAATTATACATCACCTCCTTTATTCTCATAAAACCTATATAGCAAGGCATTGTAGATAACTTAATAATCTAATAATCGTTCAGAATCAATGGAGAACCAATATATATATAAGTTTTCCCCTCCTTAGCGATATTTCTTGCGGCTACTTGAATATTGTATTTTTTTCTGCCCAATAAAACCGGAGGGCTAACATTCTCCATACTCCGGCTGTATCCCGTAATGCTAACCAAGTTTTTTCCTGCAAAACAATCTATTTCTTCAGAATGTAAGGTTTTCATTACTGTTCGTAATATCTTCTGCTGTGACTCTGTGTTCAGGCTTTGGTCAATTCTTCCGGTGTACAAATAATATGAAGTCCAGTTCATATTACTCCCCCTGCTTAAAATTCGGGGCAGACTTCGCAGGTAACTACTGCTACATTCGCTAGAAACGAGGCTTAACATAAAGTAAGTCTCGCCGGATTGATCATCTGATTGGCCATTTAACTGAAGTCTATAGTCTCCATAAGCGGAGCAAAAAGTCATGGAGACCGGGTGCTTACCATTTTCAAAGTTCTTGGAATCGACTGGTACCTTTAGTATTTTTAAAATATTTTCCATGTTTTGGCGAATTTCTTCGGCCGAAGATGTCTTTTTTATTCTTGCCCAGCAATCCAGACGTGATTCCAGTGAAATTGCACCGATTGATGCAAAAGATAGGTGATAAGGTGAAGGTAGCAGTATTTCCTTTTTTTGCTGGCTGTTAATTTTATAGTTGCAAAATGTGCAAATTAAAATAAAGGAAAAAATTATGAATATAATCCTCCGCACACTAATTCCCCCCGATCTTTTATTGTTAATTATTGCCGGGGGGAAATTACTTTATTCCGTCAACTATTAAGCGAGACTTTTGCATAATTAACTTTTGATTCCGCTGCAAAAAGTAATAATTATGCATTTGCTTGCATAAATATTCCG